>Ga0302320_10001116_pt1 | contig 64375 bp, 51 predicted proteins | sample Bog_T0_3_FD_202130 | JGI IMG/M metagenome (GOLD analysis project Ga0302320, IMG submission 202130) | Peat permafrost microbial communities from Stordalen Mire near Abisko, Sweden - Bog_T0_3 | ecosystem: Environmental > Terrestrial > Soil > Wetlands > Peat | place: Sweden: Abisko, Stordalen Mire...
ATTAGTGTGTTCAACCGGCCCGGTTGGACTGCCCTTCCGCTCACCCGAACCCGCGAAATCCACCCACACACCTTCAAAATGGCCCACTTTGCCGACCTCAGCAGTATCAGTTTCTGGAGAGCCGCGTCTACCAGTTAGTAATCGACCCATCCGGCCGGAAGTAAGTCTGCGCCCGGTTGGTGTCGTAGCGGGTAACTTCCATAATCTGCGTCAGCTTACTCATGTCGAGCTCGACCCCCAGGCCGGGCCGATCGTTGGGATACAGCTTGCCGTTTTTGAAATCGAGACAAACCGGCAGGTGCGGCATTTCGCGTCCGGCCCAGCCATACTCCATTAAGAGGGGACCGGAGAATGTCCCGAGCGAATTCACCAGCGCCGCGGTGGCGATGGGTCCGGTGAAGTGAGGCACGATGCCCACGAAGTGAGTCTCGCAGATAGCCGCGATCTTCATCATTTCCGTGATGCCGCCGACGTTCGGCAGGGTGGCGCGAACGTAGTCGATGTCGTGGTTCTCGACGAGGCCGTTGAAGTCCCACCGATTGCCCCACTCTTCGCCCGCGGCGATCGGCACCTTCACCAGCTTGCGGAGCTTGGGCAAATCTTCGACGAAGGCTTCGGCGCGCACCGGATCTTCCACGAAAAACGGCGCCAGGCTTTCGATCAGATCGCAGCCGCGCACGGCGTCCGAAAGATCGAAGCGCTGGTGGAAGTCGATGCAGAAATCGCCGTTTTTGCCGACGCCGTCACGCACCTGGACGCACTCTTCGTAAAGCTGATTCAGCTTTTCGCGCGTATTGTAAGTAGTGTTGGCGGGTGTGTCGGCGGCTCCCATGCGGAAGGCCCGATAGCCGGCTTCAATGGTGGCCGCCGCGCGCTCCTTCAGTCCCATGCCGGGCTTGATGCCGGGGACCACGCCGCCCGTGTTATAGCACTCGCAGTAATTGCGCGTCGTGCCGCCGAGGATCTGGTGAACCGGCAGTTTCAGCACTTTGCCGCGAATGTCCCACAGGGCCAGATCCATCGCTCCCAAAGCGTCCTCTTTCTCGCGGCCCGGCGGATAGAAGAATGATCGCGACATATCCTGCCACAAGTGCTCGATGTGCTGCGGATCCTGCCCAATCAGCCGTCCCGCGCATTGCTTCAGAGCGTCCGGAAACCCGCCCTCCCCGATGCCCGTAATACCCGCATCGGTCTCGATGGTAATCACCGTGTCGGCCTGGTTGAACAATGGATTCGCGTTGGGCGGCGCATAAGCCCGGATGCGCGTAATCTTCATCTTCGGCAGCGCGGCCCGCATTAGAGGTAAGTGGGCCAGGCTGGCGGCGCCGGCGGCCAGCGACTTCATGAATAGACGTCTGTTCATAGCGATCAACGATATCACCGCTGAGGTCACCCAGGCGCGTCGTCCGGCCAGTGCTCCCGGACCGATTCGATGTTTACCATTTGCTTCCATCGTTCGTTGAAGCGCTGCGCTACTTCGGGCCGATCGGCCAACAGGCTCTCGAGGCCCAGTTGGATGTGCGGTTCCTGAACCTGCTCGTCCTTCGAAAGGCGCGCCGAGATATCCTGCCAGCGATTGGTCACGCCGCCGGTATCGAGCAGAACCACGCGATCGCCAATCACGCCGAAGTTCTTCAGATGCGCATCCACGGAAAACACGCCGAGCTGCCATCCGCTCCGGCGGGTATGGAGGAATCGATTGAGCCACAGCTCGAGTTGGGCGAAATCCCCGGCTGCTGCCAGTTGCGCGAGCCGATGGTCGAGGGTATCTTCCACGCGCTCGGTGGCTTCGCGAACGTACAGCCAGCCGGGCCAGCCTCCGGTCAGGACAGTCGCCGGCGGAAATGTGATGCGTTGGGGAACCAGACCGGTCCCTGCAAGATGCTTGCGCGCCAGTTTTTCACCGCGCCGGTCGCGCGCACGGTATACGCGCAGAACCTGCGCAATATGCGTCGTGTACCATACGCTCTTCGGCACCACCATCATGGAGGCTTGCGTGACGACGCGCATGAAGCGTAGCACTTTCGATGGTTTCTTCAGCAGGCGGTTGCCCCAGCCAAAGGGAAGCATGTGCGCCCAGCGGCACAAGATTTTCCAGAGGATGATTAGGGCAACCACTTCCGACGGCGACCGCTCGCGCTTCACCACCCAGTGCTCGGAGGCGTAGACGACTTTGCCGATGCCTTCGCCCAGCCGCTTTAGACGATCGCCCGTGAGTTCCGCCGGGGCGTGGGGCAATGCAACCTCGGAAAGCGCTCGGGGCATCTCTTATATTCTGATCCTATGAGAGTCCGCCGCGCGTGATGTTTCCCGCTTACATCGGACCCGGCGCGGGGTTCGCATTTCTCGGATCGTTTCTGACGCTGCTGCTCGCGTTGCTCGCGGGTGCCGCATCGCTGCTGATCTGGCCGTTTCGCATGGCGTGGTCGCTGCTTCGGCGCAGACGGCGCGGCTCAGTAAAAAAGGCCATCCTGCTGGGCTTCGATGGACTCGATCCCGCTGTGACCGAACGCCTGATGGCTGAAGGAAAATTGCCCAATTTCTCGCGCCTGAAAAAAATGGGCGGATACTCGCGGCTGCGCACCACCTTCCCCGCCCTGTCGCCGGTCGCGTGGTCCACGTTTGCCACGGGCGTGAATCCGGCCAAACACAATATCTTCGACTTCCTGAATCGCGATCTTCGCACCTATGCGCCGGAACTCTCGTCCGCCAAGGTGCTGCGCAAGTCGGTGGAGATGCGCCGTAAGAGCGAACCGTTCTGGAAGATCCTCGGGCGCAATGCGGTGTCGAGCACCATCCTGCGCGTGCCCATTACGTTTCCCCCGGATGAATTCAACGGCAGGCTGCTCTCCGCCATGTGCACGCCCGACCTGCGCGGCACGCAGGGCACGTTCTCGCGCTTCACCGATCCGGCGGGCGAACTGATCGGCCCCAACTCCGAAACCATCCCGTTTCGCGTGGACGACCTGACGCTCGCCATTCAGGGCCAGTCGTTTCCATTGCGGCCGGGCGAATACACACCGTGGATCCGTTTGAAATTTCCCTCGGCGCATGGCATCGTGCGCTTCTTACTGACTGGCACGCACACGAATTTTTCGCTCTATGCGACGCCGGTGCAGATCGATCCGGACAATCCCGCGCTGCCCATCAGCCATCCGCGCTACTACGCGATGTATCTGGCGAAACTGCTGGGCTCCTTCTCGACGCTGGGCATGGCGGAGGACACGTGGGCATTGAACGAACACGCCATCGATCAAAACGCGTTTCTCAATCAGGCGGCTCTCATCCAGCAAGAGCGAGAGGCTATGTTCTTCAGTGCGCTCGAACACACCCGACACGGCGTGGTGGCCTGCGTGTTCGACACCACCGACCGGGTGCAGCATATGTGTTTCGGGCAGACCGGTGTGATCGAAAACCTATATCGCGATATGGACCGCGTGCTCGGCCGCGCGCTGGAATATGTGGATGGGGGTACGGCGATTTTCGTGCTCTCCGACCACGGCTTCTGCGCCTTCCGCCGCGGGGTGAATTTAAATTCGTGGCTGCGCCGCGAGGGCTATCTCGCTCTCGAGAACGACGGCGCCGAGTCGGGCGAATACTTCGATGGAATCGATTGGGGGCGTACGCGCGCGTATACTTTCGGGCTGGGCGGATTGTATCTGAATGTGCGAGGGCGCGAGGCGCAAGGGATCGTTGCGCCCGCAGATGCCGAGGCGCTGGGCCGGGAGATTGCCGCGAAACTTACCGGCCTCGAGGACTCCGGGGAGGTTGCCATTGCTCATGTTTATGCGGCCGCGGATATATACAAGGGCCCCTATCTGGGAGCGGCGCCCGACCTGATCGTCGGTTACTCGGCGGGTTATCGCGCCTCCTGGGATGCAGCGGTGGGGAAGGTCACGCCACTGGTCTTCGAAGACAATACCAAAGCGTGGTGCGGCGATCATTGCGTCGATCCGCAGCTGGTGCCAGGCGTTTTGTTTTCCAACCGGAAAATCGCCGCCGAAGATCCCGGCATCGAGGATATGGCGCCCACCGTGCTGCAATTGTTCGGCATTCAGCCGCCTTCCTGGATGGAGGGGAAATCGGTGATGAGCCCAGTGATGAGCCTTGTCTGACAAGGGCAGGCGGAAGCGCCTGTCCCACATTCTGTTAGCCGTCCTGCTGACGAGTTGCGGACCTCACAGCGATAAGAAGGTGATTGTGATCGGCGTCGACGGCATGGATCCCGGCTTCGTCGAGCGCCATTGGACCGATCTGCCGACTCTTGACCGTATTCGCCATCAAGGCAGCTTCTCGCGGCTTGCCACCACCACGCCGCCACAGAGCCCCGTCGCATGGTCGACGTTCATCACCGGCCTCGATCCCGCCGAACACGGCATCTTCGATTTCGTGCATCGCGACCCCCGAACGCACGAACTGTTTCTCTCCACCGATAGGACGATCCCCCCACGCTTCAGTTTTTCGCTCGGGCCGTACATTCTTCCGCTCGCGCGTTCCCATGTGGAGTCGCTGCGCAAAGGCAAGGCATTTTGGGAAACTCTCGGCGAGCATGGCATTCCCGTCACCGTGATACGGATGCCCGCCAACTACCCTCCGTCCCCGACAGGCAATGAACTGGCCGGGATGGAGACGCCCGATCTGCGCGGCACGCAGAGCACATTCAGTTTCTACACGGACAATCCCGACGAGACTTCGCGCGCGGTGGCCGGCGGTCTGATCAATAAAGTCGAGGTCATCAACGGCCACGTCGATATTAGAATCGAAGGCCCGCCCAATCCGCTGCGCAAAGATCATGCGTATGCCGCGGTTACGCTCGTGGTCGATGTCGATCCCGAACGGCCGGTGGCGCGTCTGCAGGTGGGCGATGAGATGGCCATCGTGCAGCAGGGAGAATGGTCGGATTGGCTGCCCGCCGATTTCCCTCTGCTTCCGCACGTGGTTTCGGCTCGCGGCATGTTCCGCGTCTTTGCCAAACAATTGCATCCGCGGTTTGAGGTTTACGTATCGCCGGTGAATATCGATCCGCTGCAGCCCGCGCTGCCCATCTCCGCGCCCGCTTCGCTCGCCCCCGATCTCGCGCGCAAGCTGGGCCGCTTCTACACCGTCGGCATTGCGGAAGACACGTCCGCGCTGCGTCAGGACGTTTTCGATCTTCCGCAGTTTCTGGCGCAATCGAGAATGGTCCTGCGCGACGAACAAAAACTGCTGCGAGCATCGCTCGATAGTTTCACGGGCGGATTCTTGTTCTTCTATTTCTCATCCGTCGATCAGAATTCGCACATGCTGTGGGGCAAATACGATGCGGATCTGCTCACGTATTACCGTGCCGTGGATATATCTATCGGAGAAGTGATGCGGCGCGAACCGGCGGCGCCGTTGATCGTGATGTCCGACCACGGCTTCAGCATTTTCGACCGCGCCGTCAACCTGAATACGTGGCTATTGCAACAGGGCCTGCTCGCCGTGGACAACACACGCAACATCGATTGGGCGCACACCAGGGCGTATGCAATGGGGCTGAATTCTCTCTATCTGACAGGCGCGGATCGCGACGACGTGAAGCGGCAGCTCCTGAATCTGCGCGATCCGGAAAATGGACGCGCCGTTGTGGAGACCGTCACCGATATTCACCCCGCGCCCGCCAACCGCAGCGTCGCACCGGATCTGATTGTCGGCTACGCGCCGGGCTATCGGGCTTCATGGGAGACAGGCCTGGGCGAAGTGCCGGATGAGGTTCTTGAAAATAACACGGATGCGTGGATTGCCGACCACTGCATCAATGCAGCCGATGTCCCCGGAGTACTGTTCACTTCACAAACGCCCGCGCCCGGGGAGCAGTCGCTCAAGACTCTTTCGGGATTCATACTGCGGCTCTTCGGGATGTGAGTCGTCAGTCCAGCAGATTTTGCAACGCACCTTTCAGCTCGGGATAGCCGAATTGAAAACCCGCGCGCAGCGCAGCCTCGGGAATCACGCGCGCGCTATCGAGCATGTGCTGCGCCAATTCTCCGAAAGCCAGCTTGAGAGCAATTGGAGGCACTGGGAATAAAGCCGGCCGGTGAACGGCGCGCGCCAGTTGCCGGGTGAAGTCCGCGTTGGTGACCGGGTTCGGCGAGGTGGCGTTCCAGACACCTGAAACGTCCTTCTCAACCGCATGCACGAATAGCTCCGCCACATCGTCGGCGTGAATCCACGGCATCCACTGTTTCCCCGATCCCAAACGTCCACCGGCGAAAGCGCGGAATGCAGGAACCATCTTCTCCAGTGCGCCGCCGTCGATGCCCAGCACGAAACCGATGCGCAGTTTAACCACCCTCAAACCGAACTGCGCGGCACGGTCGGCCTCCTGTTCCCATGCGCGGCAAGTGTCCACCAAAAACCCGCTGCCCGGCGGAGACGTTTCCGTGAGCACCGCATCCCCGCGATCGCCGTAAATCCCGATCGCCGAAGCGCAAACCAGAACCTTCGGGCGATGCGGCACGCGCGCAATCACGTCTACCAGTCGCCGGGTTCCAAGGACGCGACTATCGCGAATACGCGCTTTCACCTCGGCATTCCATCTTTGCGCGACAGTTTCGCCGGCAAGGTGAATGACGGCATCCATGGTGTTGACGCTGTCGTCCGGCGGTTCGCCCTGCAAAGGATCCCAGGAGAACGAGGCTACCGCGGTGCGCTTCTCCGCTCCCGGCCGACGGCTCCAGACACCAACGTAATGGTTGTCACGCAACAGCCGTTCGACGATGCGCCTGCCGATGAAACCCGTGCCGCCCGAGACGATGCATTTCACTTATTCAATATAAGGCTTTACACGGGCTCAATATAAGGTGGAGCGGTTGAATCCGAAGCCGCAAGCGGTTCGCGCCGTGATCCGCCGACTCCGAACTCACCGCTCCCGCCTTGGGGAAATTTACCAGAACGCATGCGGGAGTTCAAAGGGTCGGCGCACCTGAGTGTAAGCCGTTTCGCGCTGGAGAGTAAATTGCACCTCGACGACCATATGGCGACCAAAAAATCCGCGTCTTCTAAAGGCAAGGCCAAAGTTCGCAAGGTGATGGAGGAACACAAAGAAGGGAAGCTGAAATCGGGCAGCGGGAAGAAGGTCGCGAGCCGCAAGCAGGCGGTGGCGATTGCCTTGAGCGAGGCGCGCAAATCCGGCGCTGACATCCCGCCAAAAAAAAAGAAGTCATGAGCGATCTGACGGCGCTTCCTCACCACCTTGACCAAAAGAACCGCGTGTGCCGGGCGATTATCGAAACACCGAAGGGCTTCCGTAACAAGTTCGATTACGACCCCGACTCCGATCTCTTCAAGCTGGGCGGATTATTACCCGAGGGGATGATGTTCCGGTTTGACTTTGGATTTATCCCGTCGACGCTGGGACAGGATGGCGATCCCCTCGACATTATGGTCCTGATGGACGCGCGAGCCCACGTGGGATGTCTGATCGAAGTGCGCATCATCGGCGTTATCACGGCCGAACAGACGCAGGATCGCAAAACCGAAATAAACGACCGCCTGCTCGGTGTGGCGGTCCATTCCTACGACCACGAAGATCTCAAATCGATCGGCGATGTAAGTAAGACGCTGCTCGATCAGTTGGAGGCGTTTTTTGTTTCCTATAACAAACAACGCGGAAAAGAATTCAAAATCACGGGAAAGGGGGGACCTAAGAAAGCCCTCCAGTTGCTTCAACAGGGGGCTCGCGCTTACAAGAAGAAGAGCAAGTAGCAGAGCAAGGTGCGCACGATTACCGTGGCGTGCGTTTTGCTGCTGGATTCCATTCGGGTAAGTTCGTATGGAATCTTCAGACGACTTGACGCGCCGGGAATTTGTGGGAGCTACCGCAGCTGCGCTTACAATTTCCGGCATTACGGTGGAGATGGCGGCCGCAGCGGTAGCGGCCACGGTGCATTGCTCGCTCACGATCAACGGCGACTTGCACGATCTGGATCTGGAACCGCGCGTTACGCTTCTCGACTTGTTACGCGAGCGCTTATATCTGACCGGCACCAAGAAGGGGTGCGATCACGGCCAATGCGGTGCCTGCACCGTACTGATTAATGGCACGCGCGTGAATTCGTGTCTCGCCCTGGCGGTGACGCAGGATGGCAACCAGATCACCACCATAGAGGGTCTGGCTGCGAATGGGAACCTCCATCCCATGCAGGCCGCTTTCATCGAGCGAGATGGCTTCCAGTGCGGATTTTGTACATCCGGCCAGATCTGTTCCGCCGTGGCGATGCTGGACGAATGGAAGCGTGGGATGCCGAGCGCGGTGACTACGCACGGTGCGGCCGCCGACTTCAGCGATGCCGAAATACGCGAGCGCATGGCCGGAAATATCTGCCGCTGCGGAGCGTATCCGAATATTGTGGCGGCGGTACGCGACGTTCACCAGGGGAGCGGCGCGCAATGATACCGTTCACGTATGTACGCCCGAAGGATACGGCGGATGCGGTTGCCTTGGGAACTCGCGAGCCCGCATCTCGATTCCTTGGCGGCGGGACTAATCTTGTCGACCTGATGAAGATGGGTGTCGAACACCCTGCCCACTTGATCGATGTTACTCGCTTGCCGCTGGCTGCGATTGAACGGACTGCGGACGGGATAAGGATCGGCGCCATGACGCGTAACACCGAAGTTGCCGCTCATCCTCTGGTCGTGGGCCGATATCCATTACTAAGTCATGCACTGTTATCGGGAGCTTCTCCGCAGATCCGTAACATGGCTACAACTAGCGGAAATTTACTGCAGCGCACGCGTTGTTTTTATTTCTACGATCCGAGCTACAAGGAATGTAACAAACGCGTGCCGGGTTCCGGCTGCGCCGCATTGAATGGCTATAACCGGATTCACGCGATTCTGGGAGCCAGCGAACGCTGCATTGCCACTTACCCCGGCGATATGGCCGTTGCGCTTACGGCCCTGGACGCGCGCGTGATCGTGCAAGGCGCGCAACCCGAGCGAACCATTCCCATTAATACGTTTTACCGGCTGCCGGGGGAGACGCCGCATATTGAAAACGACCTGAAGGCGGGTGAGTTGATTACGGCGCTTGAAATCCCGCAACCGCCCGCTAACAGCCGCTCGCAGTACATCAAGGTGCGGGATCGCAATTCATTCGCATTCGCCCTGGTGTCGGTGGCGGCAATAGTCGCATTCGGTGAGAACAATCGGATCGCCGAGGCCCGGATTGCCCTGGGCGGAGTAGCGCACAAACCATGGAGAGTTCCCGCCGCGGAACAAGCCTTGCATGGCAGGGAAGCGAACGAAGACACCTTTCGGGAGACGGCCGATGCGATCGTGCGCGGTGCGAAATCGTATCGCTATAACGGCTTCAAAGTCGAACTCGCGCGGCGCACTATAGTACGCGCGCTGCTGGCAGCCAGCGAAACGAACTGAGAGAAACATCACCATGCCTCATGCTGTCGGCGAACCAATCGATCGGGTTGACGGACGTCTGAAAGTCACCGGCCAGGCGACTTACACGGCGGACTGGAAGATACCCCATGTCACGCACGCGGTTCTCATCACAAGTACCATTGCTAAAGGAAGAATAGCTTCGATCGATACCGCGGCGGCGGCACGGGTGGGCGGCGTACTCGCGGTTCTTACTTACAAAGACAGAATCAAACTGGCGAAGGATCCGATGAAGGTGGACCCTTCTTCGCCGGCTGACAGAGCGTTGGCTCTGCTGCAGGACGATCGCGTTCATTATGGAAACCAGCCTATCGGCGTGGCCGTGGCGGAAACGCTTGAGGCTGCCATGGAAGCCGCAGAGCGCGTGGTGGTTCGCTATGAAGAGCAGAAGCCGGCGATTTCGTTTGAGAGCGGCCTCGCCAATTCCTGGGTGCCTGAAAAGGCCGGCGGCGCGCAGGACCCCGGGCAGAGCAAGCGTGGCGATCCGCAGCAAGCCCTCGACCTGGCTGCTGTTCGGATGCGCGAGATTTACTCGACGCCATTCCACACGCACTCCCCGATGGAACCGCACGCCACCATTGCGGTCTGGGATGGGCCAGATAAACTTACACTCTATGACGCCTCGCAGGGAATCTTCGGCGATCGCAAGCGTGTCGCGGAATTGTTGGGACTCGAGCCGGAGAACGTTCGGGTGGTTTCTCTTTTTCTTGGAGGCGGCTTTGGGAGCAAGGGACCCACATGGTCGCATGCGGTGTTGTGCGCCATAGCCGCCCGCCAGGTGAACCGTCCGGTGAAGCTGGTGGTGCGCCGTCCGCAGATGTTCGGGCCGGTGGGGTGCCGTTCGGAAACACGGCAGACGATTGCCGCCGGCGCCGCTAAGGATGGAACGCTGTCCGCGCTGACCAACGAAACACTTTCCCATACGTCGACGATCGATGTATTCACCGAGACCGCTACGCTGCCGACGCGAATGCTTTATTCGGTACCCAACAACACGACCGTACAACGCCTGGTCCGATCCGACATAGGGACGCCCTCTTATACGCGCGCTCCGGGTGAAGCGCCCGGCACATTCGCGCTCGAAGTGGCGATGGACGAACTGGCGTACAAGCTGGGGATCGATCCGCTGGAGTTACGCCTTAAGAACTACGCAGAGCGGGATGAGAACAAGAACCTGCCATGGTCCGGTAAGTCACTACGCGCATGTTATCAACAGGGTTCGGAACGTTTCGGGTGGGTGAAGCGAACGCCAGAACCGCGGTCGATGCGTAACGGAAACACGTTAATCGGCTGGGGGATGGCCACGTCTGTATATCCCGCGCGCCGTATGGCGGCGGGTGCATTGGCGCGCTTCAATGCCGACGGAACCGTGCTGGTGGAGGCAGGCTCGCAGGACCTCGGCGGTGGCACCTATACGATCATGACTCAGATCGCGGCCGATGCACTGGGTGTTCCTGTCTCGCAGGTTACCTTCCGGCTGGGCGATACGCGCTATCCGGAAACACCCGTGTCCGGCGGGTCGCAAACGGCTGCAACAACCGGATCCGCTGTGTATCTTGCGGCCATGGCGCTGCGCGAGAAGCTGGCGGCCCTGGCGGGAGTGGACGCGGATAAGTTGACCGTCGACAACCACGTTCAGGAATTGGTCAGACGCGGCGGCCAGCCTTATATCGAAGGCCAGGCTTCGACCAAACCCGGCGCGGAAGCTAAAGAGTACTCCGGTTTCTCTTTCGGTGCGCAGTTTGCCGAGGTCCATGTGGATGCCGACCTGGGTCAGGTCCACGTCGCACGCATGACCGGAGTTTTCGGCGCAGGTAAGATCCTCAACGCCAAAACCGCGCGCAGCCAGTTCATTGGAGGTATGGTATGGGGAATCAGCATGGCCCTCCATGAGGTCACCGCCTACGATCCGCGGCTCGTGCGCGTAGTGAATAACAATCTGGCCGAATACCATGTGCCGACTAATGCCGACGTGGGCGACATAGATGTTTCATGGATCGAAGAGGAAGACCTGCATGTCAGTCCCATCGGCGCCAAGGGGATCGGGGAAATCGGCATTACGGGAAGCGCCGCCGCCATCGCCAATGCGATCTACCACGCAACCGGCAAGAGAGTTCGTGACTTGCCCATTACTCCGGATAAGCTGATTTAGTGGGCGTCCGATTTTCCGAACAGTCGCCGCAGCTCCGTCTTGGCGTCGGATAAAATCCGCTTGCGCGACGGCGTTAAAGTCTTTCCCGCCCGGTTGATGTAGAAGTTGAGCATCGACATAGCGGATTGGAAGGGCGTTCCTTTCCGGCGATTACTCTCTTCGGCGGAATGCTTAAGGGATTGGGCGATCTTTCGTGGACTGCGCGAGGAAAATACGCCCTGCTGCAGATCCATAGCATTGCTGGTCTCGGTAACCTTTTGCGACCAGCGCGATGTATTGGTTTTCTTTTCCGGCATGACGTCACCGTAATCGACGCCCTGCAATCGGCGGACCAGGCTCAGAAAGCGGATTTACCCTCGACCTGCATCTCTTCGAGGTTGAACGTTTGTTTGAAACAAGCCGCCCGATCTGCGCCTCGAAGTCGACGTGTCCGTCCTTCCGCGTGATTTCCATGGACGACGGAAACACGTAGGCAACCACCACTCCGTGCCCCAACTGAAAGACCTCCGCGCTCGATGGCCTTACATCCTTCTGACCATCGCTTCAGCACCGCTTCTTTTTTCAAGGGATCGCCCAAACTCTTTGGATCGCCCTTGAAGTACTCGCCGGGAATTCCGTAGACGGCGATGCTGTACCCGTCATTGTCCAAAGTGGGAGGCGCGGAGCAACAGCTTCATGAATTGTGGGGGACCGGGACTGTGGCGGGTGGGCTTCAGGACAAGAGCCGCAAGATTATCCGGTAATTCCGGCCTCTTGAATTTATCGTCCACCCCGTCGAAGCCGACGCCCTTAGCTTGTCCCATCTCTCCGCCCGCTCTACGCTCATCTTCCGTTTGCCGGCGAGTGATGCCCGCAACCACGGTCATGCACCATGGAGAATCGGTGAGGACCTGGCGGGCGTCCGCTTCGGTCCAATCGGAGATGCGCTTAGCCTTCCATGCGGGATCGGGCCGCCGCGATAGGAATCGCCAGCAAAGGCCTGCTCACTATAGAGACCGGATAACTTTCAGAGTTCGAGTCTGCCTTGGAACTGCATCTGAGCGGGGTAGAAGTACTGGGCTACGAAGAGCCTGCCGAACACCGCGCTGAACTCCACGCGCTTATCGTCGGCGGTGATTTCCTCGGAGCGCGGAAAGAGATAGACGATGGTAGTCAGTCCACCATCCTGCGCCAGCAGATTCACGCGCGCCGGCTTTAAGTCCTTTTTTCCGTCCCGCTTCAGATACGCTTCTTTGCTCAACCACTTAGTCAGAGCTTTCGGGTTGCCGTCGAGGCCGGGCACATCGTAAACCGCGATGGCGTACATAGGACCGTCCCATTCGGGCAGAATTTCCTCCCGCGATTTCAACTCCGCGGCGCGCACCGGCAGGGCGCTTTCCCACCGCACCTCCACCTCCAGTGCCTTTGGTTTCGCCCGGCGCCTTGTGGACTGCCCGCCGCCAATACCCGTAAGAGCGGATGGGTTGAACGCGTCCATTCCAACACTTTGTCCACTGCCCATCAAACCACTGCTGCGCACCTCAGCCTCATTGCGCGGAGGAAGTTCCACCGGCGTCGCTATCCTGACCCACGGCGAACTGGAAAGAATCTGCTTCGCGTCCGTCTCATTCCATTCCCGGAGCGGTTTGGTCCACCACGATGGGCCCGACGCTGTAAGCAGGGCGGCGAAAATTATAAGCAACGGAGCTTTTGATAACTTGTGCATAACAGGCCTCCTGAGAAATAGTCCATGGCAAAGCGCTTTTCAGGGCGCTTTGCCATGTTCGCTGCAAAAAAACCAGAGCTAAGCCACTAGAGTTTAACCATCAGAGAGAAGATCCAGCGGCGCTCCTGCTTCACCAGATCCGGATGCCACAGACCGCCATCGTTGGAACAGTTTCCGGTCGGCGACGGTGTGCCGTCCATACAGGCATAGTATTGGGGGAACCCGTTATTGCCGCCGGGGGGCGTCATCCCTCCGGGACCGGCGAACACGGGGACGTTGGCGCCGCGTTGCGTGAATTCGACGTGCCACGTTACCCACTGGCTGGGCATGTATTCGAAGGCGACCTGATAATCATAGCCCCTGAACTGGTTGCCGGGATTCTCCGTGAAGTAGGGCGTGCCGCTGGTGGCGCTCGCACCGTTGATGGGCGGTAACAGAACCAGATAGCGCCCTGGGTTGTCAACTACGCCACCGCCGATGTTGAACGAGTACCTGTCATGATCGAACCACCAGCGGTGATAAGCCATGATGCCGGTGAAGTTCTGCGCGGGAGTGACCGCGTTGCCATGCGTGCAAACGACACCGCCGCCCGTTTCGCAACCGAAATCCTCAGTGACAGTGAACGCCATGCGGTGCATGAAGGCGCCCGGCTTTTCGTAGTACTTCCATTCCTGGCTATCGTCTTCGTGATAACGCGACCGGTATGGGTTATACAAAACGTCGCGTCCGAGCGTATAAGTATTAAACACAAAGTCAAGATTCGCCGTGGGCCGCCACAGGATCTGGCCACCCAGCCCTTGCCTGCCGTTGTACTTGGCATAGGTCTGCCAGCCGTTGATCAGCCAGGGCTCGATCTTCAACTTATTAGTCGGGAACCATTGCACGCGCATGCCGGTAAAGAACCATGGCGTATTAGACGACACGTAGGACGGCTGATACATCCAGTTATCGAAGCTGTAATAACTGAACAGTCCGATATAGGATAGGAAGTCGCCTACCTGAATGTTGAGGCCGTGCTGCACGTCAATGTGATATCCGGCGTACATTTCGGACAGATACCGGTAAGCGTCCGCAAGATCCCATTGGCCGTTGCTGTAGCTCGAGTCATTGCGCGGCACGGCCGTAGAGACGGCGCCGAACTGGGTCAGGATCCGGCCCTGCATGTTACCGGCGTGGAAATCGCCGCCGACGTTGAGAGCCTGAATGACAAATTCCCCGGTTCGCTCGCCCTCGGTGGTTTCATCGAGAGTGTGATCGATGGGGTGCTCGTAGTCGTACATGTAATTGGTATCCACGCGAAATTCGCCCGAGAAATACTTTCCATCGAGGACTTCGTCGTGGTTGCGCGACACCGAGTTCATCCAGGTAAAGTCGCCGAAAGCAAACGGGGTCTGATTATCGACAGCGGGTGCGGCGGGTTCGGCTGGAGCGCCCTGGGGCGGGGCCGCAGATGGTCCCGGCGCAGCGGGCGCCTGCGGGGCGGGTGCTGGCGGGTCGAACGCGCCCGCCGGTGGTGGCGCCAGCGAAGCGTTGAGAACCGGGTCCGAGTCATTGGCACTCCTGGACTTCGGTGCAGCTCCGCGCATGAGATCCTCAAGGTTCAGCCGCTGCCTGAAACTCGCCGATCCGTTGGCCATCGAGGCTGTGTTATCCGCCGGCGTCTTGTCCGCAATGACGTTGGCTTGCGCCTTGCTTTCCGGAGCAGGAGCTATTGCACTCGGAGCGGCCGGACTCGTGGAAGAAATTGTGGAAGGCGCGACGATCGTCGCGTTCATCGTGCTGTCCGCCCGGGCAGGCCTGCCCGCCGTAACCTGGAGCGATCCAATTGTGAAGTCGGAATAGCCTTCGGCCTGCGCCGTCAATGAGTACGCGCCCGGCAGTACGTCCGCAAATGTATAAAAGCCGTCGCTGCCGGAAAGCGCGGCCCGGAAAATCTTGCCATCCAGACTGGCAATGCTTACCGTCGCGTCCGCCAGCGGAAGCCCGGCCTTACTCCTGACCACGCCAATGATCGCTCCGACGAAGGCCTGCGTGCGGGCTGAGGACGGTGCCGCCGGAGTTTGTGCAACTGGAGTTTGTGCAGCCACGACCTGCGCCGATGCATAGCCTGCGGTGCCGAATGCCGCCAGCGCCGCGACCGCGCAGAACTTAGGAACAGATCGAGCGAGACTACATGTCGAATAATTTCTCATGTCGTTATCCTTTCTTCCCCCTGTTTTTCTCACGGCAGTGTCAGCTGCCGCGCAGTCAGCTTCGCTATCTACCGGCAGGAACGGTTAACGCCCGCGGACACGGCGGCGGTTGCAATAGCAATCTGAATATTGCGAGTCTAGGATCGCCTTGATAAAAGAAGCATAGTTTCTACATGGACAAAGTGTCAGTGTCATTTCATATTTTCTATTGGCGTAATAACTGATTTCTTGAAATCATGTATATTTCAGAGTTCGATTATGTATTATTCATTTGTTTCTTATGTGCGTGGGCGATGGATGCGGATCGGCGAGAGCAGATCGGAAATCCACCCTACCAGGCACCAGGAGAGGGGGTTGATTGAAGTTTGAGGCGCCTTAACGGCGCAGCATTTTAAAAGCGTGGCGGCCGGTCCCCAGCCCTGCTTGTAGGCGAGATGAACCCAGCATCGCCATCGGGTTCAAGCGATCGCGATGCTGTCAACGGACCGGCGTCCACGACATCGAACCCAGTTCCGCGCTCAGTTGCCCGACCACGGATTCAGCGGACTTGTCGCTTTGCACCCTGAGGGTCCCGGCCGCCGAACAAGATCCGTCCGACGTTTCCCGCGCCCAATGATCCCGATTTTCAATGCGGACTCTTCTTATCGGGCTCGTCGTCTTCCTGATCTTCTTCCTCGAACTCGCCCTCCAACTCTCCTGCGGCTTCGGCCTGTGCCGCCAGTTCTTCGTCGGAGATTTCCGCTCCCAGAACGTCAAGGGCTTGTTCCACGTAAGCCGCCGGCACCATCAGTTCAAGTTGAAATCCGCCAAGCCCGGTGTATTCGTTGGCGAGATGGCAGGGAATTGAAGCGATCCGCAGCAGCCCTCGCGCGAGGCTGGCTTCTTCCGCGACCGTGTAGGTAGCGATCGAAACCGGCTCACCGCCCGCAGAGTCCGGCTCGGCTTCCGCGGATTCGGCGGCGGCGGCGCCGGAATCGCTCTCGCCGGTCAATAACCCGCGGCGCGACAATTCTTCGTCGAGGCATTGCTGTGCACTCTCCACCAGATCTTCCCTGCGCGTGGCGAGAAGCGCGTCATCGGACAGGATCCCGAAGTGCCGCCGGAAATCGTCGAGGCTCACATCCATATAAGTGCCTTCACGGGGGCGTGGCTCGGTAAGTATAGCAAACGGCTGATAACTGATTCATCGATGTGACTCGGCCTGCGGGACCGATCGTGATTCGCATATTTCCATAGCTTTGACAACGCCAGCGGTCGATCTGCGCAAGGCTGCTCGGTCAGCGAAAAGCGCACGGCGAATCGGTTGGTGAGACGATATCAACATGCCGAAGGCGAAAGAGTTTACCGTAACCATCGAGGACAAACCGGGCGCGCTGGGCAAGTGTTTCCATGCTCTGGCGGAACGCGGGTTGAATATCCTCGCCTTTCAATCGTATGTAGAAGGCGGTGAGAGCCTGGCCCGCATGCTGGTCGACGACACGTCCGCCGCCAAAGCGGTGCTGGGCAGTCTGCGCATGATCTTCGAAGAGACAGAAGTCGCCCTCGTCAGGCTGCCGCATCGTCCGGGTCAGTTGGGCCGCGCCGCCGCCCTGCTGGGCGAAAAAGAGATCAATATCGATTACTCTTATTTCGGGCTCGAACCCGGATCGCCCCTCGCGCTGCTGGTCTTCGGGGTCGACAACCTTACCCGAGCCGCTAAGCTGCTGGATGATCTGGCCGCGGAACCAGCGTAGTTAACGGGCGTCGGCTACTTGTTTCTTTTTCTTCGGGCTCTCGAATAGCTTGTCGAGATCGGCCTGGGGATCGATCTGCACCGCAAACACGCCCAGCATCATCTCCTCATAACTTTGATCGCCCCAGTGAACCGTGGCGCTCGGATCGGGATTGGCCGGGTTGTTCAGAGAGTTGTCGTACACCGCCGTGAGTTTGAGCTGGGTGCCGGCGGGCATGGTTTTAGACGTGGCGAATTCGTACATCTGCTGCCAGTTGAAATCGTAGTGAGGCACGTCGAACAGGGTCTCGGATTCGCCGGTGGGATAAACCGCGCTCATGGTCATCGCCTTGCCGCGCAGATGCATGTGCGGGCTGGCCATAAGCATTTTCGTGTCCGAGGCGAAAGTCAGGGATGCCTCCGCCTTATAGTTCGCATCGCCGGGAGGGATCTCGATCTTCGAGTTCGACACACCAGCTATGTACGCCCGCCGCGCCGGGGGAGTCTTCGAGAACACCAAGCCGACTTTCGTCCGATCCGCAACCGCCGTGCCCTTAGGCGTGTAATGCAACTGCAGCACGAAATCCGAGCCGGCCTTGATCAGAAATCCCGTGTCCTCCGGAAGATTCCAGGGGCGCTGCCCGGGAACGTATGCGACAATCCACTCGTCGGCCAGCGAACCCTCCGCCGTGCGGTCTCCGTCGCTTGACCGATGCTTCGTGCCGGGCCGCGCGTCGGGTACAAAAGGCACGCCGGTGGGATACTGCGCCAGCCATTTCGATCCCGGCGTACGCGTAAACAAAATGGCGTGGTGCAACGTCGAGCGATTGCCCGGCCGGATCTCCGCCGCCCTGACCCACATATCCTGTTTGAAGTTGGTGGGCATGATGATGTACGTGTACTCGACCGTGCCGGTGGCGGGAATCTGATAGGCTTCCGGCATTTCCACGATCATGTCCGGCTGCCCGATGTTCCAGCCATCGACGAATTTGCGCGGCGGGGGAGCGTCTTTCGCGTTGCCTTCGGGCGCGCCGCTATTGACCCAGTCCTTAATAATTTGGGCTTCGGCGCGTGACAGTGAATTGTCGTCCCGGTAAGTCTGATGGGCGCTCGGATCGGCAAACCATGGCGGCATCTTCTTCAGCGCCACGGCCTCTTTGATCGCGGCCGCCCACTTACGCGTGTCCTGATACGTCAGCAGAGACATGGGCCCGACCTCTCCGGGTCTGTGGCAGCTCTGGCAGTGCTGCTGAAGCACCGGCGCTACGTCTTTGTGAAACGTGACAGGAGGGGGAGCGGCGAACAGTATACCGGCGCCGAGGACGAAAAGAAAAGCCGAATTCAGTTGACGCATAGCTACCACTAAAGCACAAAACTACTTGTCGGTATCGAACGTGATGCTGGTATCGGCGGTGAACTTCTTGTAATTCCGGAATTCGATCACGTTCCGCGTGCACTGGTTGGTGGCCCGTGCGCAACTCAACGCCTCGGAATGGACCGGCAGCAAATACTTGCCCTCGCCAATGAACACGTAATCGTAATCGACCGCCCACTCTACCTGATCGAGCGCAAACGATGTGGGCATGTGCTCCGCTGACATCTCGATGCGCAGCGTTCGGTAGTTCTCTTTGTCGATCCAGATCGAGCCCGAATAGCCCGGCATGTAAGACCGTTCTTCCACCGCCACGTGCCAATGCGAGTTAGGCTGCTCCACCGTGAAGTCATAGCGGTAGGCGGCGCGATTCAGAATGGTTGCGGTTCGCTTGCCATGGAAATCGGCATTAGTAAGAGGCGACAGCACTTCCTGCAGCATGCTGGAGAATTCGCCGCGCGACCACGACCCGGTCTTCTCAATATCCTGCACCGGAGGCTTGCCGTTGACCAGAATATTCTTGTATTTCTCGTTGCCATCCTCCTCGATCACATCGGCGGAGACAACGTCGAGAGTCTGCCAGTTGGTTCGGCCTCCGCGCGTGGCGAAGGTAGCGTAGCGCGTAGTGTACTGCTTCACCACGTAATTGGGGAGAGTTTCGCTGAACGCAAACGCCGCTTCGCGCGCCTGATCGATAACCGGGTCTCCGGTGGCCGGCATTCTCTGCGGCATACGCGAAGCCACGGATGCAGTGTCGTCATCCGAACCGGCACGTCTCAATTGGGGCCGATCGGAATTATCGGTATTGCGCGCGAGAGAGGGCGAGGGCGCTGGGTTGGCTGGAGGAGGTGGCGGCGGCGCCACTGGGGTTATATTGGCGCCCAGAGTGTCGTCGTCCGCGCTCGAAACCGCTCGGCGCATCCGTGGAGGAGGGGCATCGTTGTTGCTGCTCGTGGGGTAATTCGATGCCGTGTTCGATGAATTACCGCTCGAAGAGGCAGCATCCGAGTTCGAATCCGCACGCCGCAGCCTCGGACGGTCGTCATCGCTGCTGCTCGAATTTGAAGAAGCGGTCGAAGATCCATCGTCCAGACTCGGCGTCGCCCGATGCAGCGTCGGACGGCCATTATCGTTGGTGCTCAACGGGGTCCCCGATGAGCCTGTGCCCGACGATCCGGTATCCTCCGAACCCGAAGCGCGATGTAGCGTAGGACGGTCCCCGCCGCTGCTGCCTGACGAGCTTGCCGACGACGATGAACCCTTCGTTATGGGATGCGAAATGTCGTTAGTCGCGAGCGAAGCGGTCGAGTGCTCCTCCGCCGTCCCTTCCGTCACCATGGTCATCTTTGAAGCGTGGTAAGCGTGCTTGCTGTCCTGCGTGGCGCTGATGCTCACATGGTCGCCGGGCTGAAAATCGCCGATCTTTGCCGAACCGCCGGACGCGCTGACATATTTGGTCGAACCCGAAATCGAAATGGTGGTGATGGTCTGGTCGTCGGACTCGATGACGACATCCTTGTCCTCGATCTTCCGCAACATCCCGACCTGCAGCGAGGCAGGATTGTCGGGCTGGCGCATCGGCGGCTGACCACCCTGTGGATAGCGCCGGCCCGGATATCCGCCGCCGGGATATCCCACCCCCGGAATGATGATCTGGCCAAAGCCGCAGATGGCGGCCAGCAGGAGTACCGTCGTTAAGGATGCAAACCTGCCTGCCATAGCTTTCCTCTTGGACGAAGGCTACACCGAGGGGGTTTCGGAATCAACCCCGCTCAGGGCATAAGCGACCAGTGCACCACGCAGCGCTTCTGCGGGCCTTTGCCTATATTCTTTAAAACTAACACCTGCGCCCCTCCGTCGCCCGGCTCGAGGCGCGCTTCCCAGTGTTTTGTATCGAAATCGAGCAGCAATTTCACCGGTGGCACATCATGAAAAACGTACTCCGCATTCTGCGGGATGGGGCCGCCAGTGGATTGGAACGTACCCGATGTGGGCCCGTCGTAAGCCGGCTGGCTCACGATGTGCGGACGCGGCGACGACCCGTCGGAGGGAGCAAAGGATTTTGGCGCTTGCAGGATCGGGCGCGGATTCTGCTTCTGGCTGGTAACCGGGGGATCCAGTCTGAGATCCGCCCGCCAGCGCAGCGCCCGGTAAACCGCCTCCTGATCGGGGCTGTTCAGATCCTGCTTCAGAAGGCTATCCACGACCTGCCGGTAATGCGGCAGAATCTGCAGCGCCGTCTTCCGCCACGTACCCACGTCCGGCATGTCCAGCAGAATCCTGCACACAGCCTGGGCTTCGGTCAGAGACAGACCGGGTTGCTGGAGATCGTTCAGGAGATCGTTGAGGAAGAGCCTCGCGCTCTCCGGATAGCGCGCCATCAGATCTCCCAACAGCGGCGCGTAGGTCAGGTTGAAAGTCGCCTGGCGCTGCTCCCGCCACGAAAAATCGACCACTTGCGACGCCACGCGCGCATCGGCCAGAGGCGCCACCAAAAGCACCAGATTGGCCCTGTTCTCCGATTTCCAGCGCGCAATCAACTCCTCGTCGAGGATATCCCGGTACCAGTCGAGCAGGCCGGAAAGCTGTTCGACTGTTCGATCGCGATTGCCCGCATCGGCATTTTCAAGCAGCGTGACGATCTTCTTGCGCGCCACGGCTGGCGGAAACGGAGCTTCCTTGATTTCCTTAAATTGGGCGTAGGCGGGCACCATCGCGGCGCAGAACACTACGGAACGGACCAGCGGATTTGACCAGGAGAACGGCACTCTTATGGTTCGATCCGCATTCTCATTGTCAGGTTTCGCCTGATTGATCGCATCACGCCTGCGCCGTAACGTCCTCGTAAACCTCTCCCAGCCTACCAGCCACGGCCCGGCAGGAGTATCAATATATTAAATATTTTTCAATTCTGGTTTGCAGGGTCACGGCGTTGAATGTGCTGTTGCCGTCAGCTTTCATGAAACCGCAGCGGATACGGAACTTGCCTCTGGCACTTGCTTCCCAGGCGTCGGCCGATCGGCATAAAACGACGCCAGCCGCACAAGAACTACAATAACGAAATCGCCGATCACAAGCGGAACGAGAACGGATGATCGCAAAAAATAGGCGATGTGAAGAAGGCCTCGAATCAAGCCAGTCATTGCGCAGGCAAAGGAAGAGGCAACAAGAGAACCGCCATGGTCGGGTAAATCCCCTGCTGCGGCCCGAACGTTGAGCCACAAGATTTGTGGTACGTTCAGTGCCATTCCATACCGGGAAACTTACGCCCCGTTGAGCTTGATCACGATAAACGGAGTGGTCGTCGGCTGCGGCGAACCGCCCTCGGGTTCCACCGTAACGGCAACCGCGGCGGCGTCACCCTGCACAGGCCCCGGCCGCACATAAACCGCTGTCGCATCCGCTTCACCCTGGAACGTTCCTGCCGGAACCGGGTTGCCTTTCGCCGGAATCACCCACAGCTCGAACGTCTTGTTGGGCGCGATTTTGGGCAGGCTGGCGCCAATGAATAACACACCCTTCCCACCGCTGACAAACACTCTTCCTCGCGAGGGCTGCGCCGTTTCCCCGAACGTCACCTGCTTCGCCGTGGGATCGTTTAGGATCGAAAGCGCCTCAGTCAGCTTCGCCGTGTCCGGGTTCTTCGACCGCGAGGGAAGCGCAATAACGACGAGCGCAATCGCCATCGCCGCGCAGGCCGCCCAGGGCAACAGGAATCCCACGAACGATTTCTTGCCCCCGCGCTTGACCATCCCGATAACCCGGTCGCGCAGGTATTGGGGGGGCTCAACCGATGGAACTATATTCGACATCGCCGTCACCATTGCCATGGCGCTGCGCACGCCGGGGACACAAACAGGGCACTGCCGCGCCAGATGTTCGGCGATCTCCGTACGTTCCGGATCTTCCGCGATTCCGAGCGCCCAGGCTCCATATTCGTCGCGCAATTCTTCGCAGGTCATACCGTCAACGCCTCGCCGATCTCCTCGCGGAGGAATTTCAGCGCGCCCCGCACCCACGACTTCACCGTCCCCAGCGGCTGCCCCATCCTTTCGGCCATTTCGCTTTGCGACAGGCCCTCGTAATAAGCCAGATGAATTACCTGGCGCTGGTTCTCACTCAGCTTGGCCAGCGCCTTCTGAATTACGCGCGCGTGGTCTGAGTTGACCAGGTCCCGCTCCATGTCCACGAACAAAGAAGGATGCTCGTGCGCATCCAGCTCGAATGCATTCTTCTCCATGCGCGCGCCGGCCGAGCGAACATGGTCGATAGCCCGGTTGCGCGCAATCGCCAGCAGCCATGGACCCAGCGCCGCGCGCTCCCCATCGAACGTCTGCGCCCGGTTCCACACGCGCAGAAAAGTTTCCTGCACCAAGTCTTCGGCCACCGCGCCATCGCGCACGATGGAGAAAATTACCGAATACGCGGTCCGCCCAAAACGGTCGTAAAGGCCGGCCATGGCAGCCGAATCTTTCCGCTGCAATCCCCGTATGAGGGTTCGATCGTCTTGCCCGCTCATCTCCAGAGCGAGCAGGAGTCCGGTTAGTATCATTCGATCTGTTGCGCCTTCACCATCCTAGTTTGGCATCAACGTGGGGCAGGTTGGTAACCTGCGGCGGATTGGCAATCCGCCTCTTCTGCACGGGATACGAGACGAGCGAAGAATTGGATTAAGCGGCAGGCGCCTTGATACTTCCGTTCTTAGACGCCTTGATGATGTTATCGGCCGCGCGAAAAGCGAGCGCCGAGATCGTACATGTCGGGTGGTTGCGTGCGCTCGTGACAAAGCTGCTTCCATCCACCACATACAGATTAGGAACATCGTGCGCGCGGTGGAATTTATCCACTACCGAAGTCTTTGGGTCGTTACCCATGCGGCAGCCGCCCATGGTGTGCCCGGCGGCTCTTTCTTCCCGCACCGGATCGGCCCATGATTTAATAGCGCCGGCCGCCTGGACAAGCTCAAGCGCGCGCTCCCTGAAGAACGCCTTGTTCTTCATATCGTCCGGATGATCTTTGTAAGTCACCCGTATGGCCGGCAGACCCCATGCGTCCTTAACGTCCGGGTCGAGCGTGATGTTGTTGCTCTCAAGCGGCAGGCAGGTGAGAAAACCCTGCACCGTCATGGTGCGATTGAAATCGTTCTGCAGCGCCTTCTTGTATTCGGATCCCCACGTGGGAGTTCCGGGCGGCAATCCGCCGAGCGCGAACGCGGTGGGCAGCGTGTTGCCCCGCGCATCCAGCCTGCCGCCGCCAAAGAAACCGCGCTTCGGGTCGGCACTGTAGAAATCCTCAATGGCGCGCGTAGTGGTCACGCTCTTGTATTCGTTCAATTCGTGCTCGAATACTCCATGCGCGCTGGCTCCGCATCCGGGTATGAAATATTTCCCCACCACGCCGTTGGAGTTCGCCAGCCCATCCGGGAAACGGCTCGACTTAGACATCAATAACAAACGAGGCGATCCTACCCCGTTGCAGCACACGATCACGGCTTTGGCCTTTTGAAATACTTCCTTCTTATTAACGTCGAAATAGACCGCCCCGGTAACTTTGCCGCTGCTGTCTGTCGAAATCTCCCGCACATATGCGTTGGGGCGAAGCTCGCAATGGCTGGATTTTTCAAGACCTGGAATGATCGCCGAAAGCGAGCTCGACTTAGCTCCGTTGTGACATCCGAATCCCGAACAAAATCCGCAATGATTGCAAGCGGAGCGGCCGCGATAAGCCTGCGACAGCATGGCAACGGGCACCGGCACCGCGTGATATCCGAGCTTCTGCGCCGCGCGCTCCATCAATACGCCCGAAGACTTATTCGGCATCGGGGGCAGCGGATACGGCTTCGATCGCGGCGATTCAAAAGGACTGGCTCCGCCCAGGCCTGAATAACCGATCTCCCACTCGACCTTCGTGTAATAAGGTTCTAACTCCGCATAAGTCACCGGCCAATCGTCAAATCCAGTCCCCGCAATCGGACCCCAAATGCTGCGTTCATGGAAATCGCTCTCGTGGTGGCGCCAACTGCTTCCCGAATAGTGAACGGTTCCGCCCCCTACGCAACGGCCCGTGCGGAACGCCGCGCTCAGCACTGCCTTATCCTTGTCGGTCTGGCGAAAAGTGGCCAGGTTTGGGTCTTCGGCGACCAATGACGAGTGAGATGTTCGCTGTATCTGATCGTAGCGAAAGTCCTTCTCGCGCAGGTAATCGCCTTGCTCGAGAACCACTACATGGAATCCCGCGCCCGAAAGCTCCTTCGCCATGATGCCGCCGGAAACTCCCGAACCTACCACTACAAAATCGACTTGAGTGTTGGGGCTGTACTTTGCCATGGCTTCCTAAACCTTCCCGGTGGGCAATGCCGCCGACTTGCTTTCACGGTCGTAATATCCGAAAGGCGGTTGATAGTTGAACTTGCCCTCGAACCCGATCAGATTCCAGCCAACCTTATTCTGATTACCGCCATACTCCGGATTCACCAGGAATCCCGTGATCGTATGCGCCCGCACCGCCGTGAAGAATGGAGTGTTTTCGATGGCCTTAAGTACCTGAATCTGTTGAGCCGAAGTCAAAGCACTGAACTTGCTCGCGCCGGGAAAGAGCTGACTCACCTTGGCCTGCAGACTTAGCAATCCTTGCTTGTAGACTGACTGCCGGTCCTTATCGAATGTGGTCAGCGCGCGATCTATGAAGTAGACGGACCCGGCTTCGCGCGCGCCCGGTGTTTCATCAGTGGGAAGGATCTGTGCGGTCACGCTCTCTATCTCGACCGCTTGATCCGCCGAGAAGAATGTGTATTTGCCCGGCTGTCCCGACGCAGCCATTTGCTTGGCATGCTCCTGCGCTTCGAGGATTCCGGACCAGTTTAATGCCACCCAGGCCGAACCGAGTCCCGTCGCGGAGCCAGTCAGGAAAGACCGCCGTGAGGCGCCTTGGTTTTTTACACTTCGTCTGTTTTCCACGACGGAAGCTTATCACCCGCTCCATCGGGAGTCAAAGGCTGGGCCAATGGTGGGCCAATGGCGGCGACGGGTATATACTGACGGCGGAAACCGGGAGGCCTTATGGCAACTTACCTTCTGCATCGATACCCGTTGACACTGGCTGGAACCATCGCCGCGGTGCTGCTTCTCGCCGCCGCCAACGAACCGAACGCGCAGCCGAATCCCTATCGCACCATCGAAAATTGGGGAAAACTTCCCAACGGCAGAACGTGGGGATCGGCGGGCGGAGTGGCTGTCGATGCGCATGACCATGTGTGGGTCGCCGAAAGGTGCGGCGCCAATTCCTGCGCGGACAGCAAGCTCGATCCGATTCTCGAATTCGACACTGAGGGCAACTTTCTGAAGAGCTTCGGCGGCGGGATTTTCGTTTTCCCCCACGGCATGGCCATCGACAAGGACGGCAATATCTGGCTCTGCGACGGCCAGGGTAAGGATGGCAAGGGTCAACAGGTTTTCAAGTTCAGTCCCGACGGAAAGATTCTGCTCACCCTCGGCAAGGCCGGAGTCGCCGGCACCACTCCGGACACATTCAACATGCCCTCCGACGTTGCCATCGCTGCCAACGGCGATATCTTTGTCGCCGACGGCCATGGAGGTGATTCCAACAATCGCATCGTCAAGTTCGATAAGAATGGAAAATATATCAAGGAGTGGGGACACAAGGGCGCCGCGCCGGGAGAGTTCGACATCCCCCATGCCGTGGCCTTCGATGCCAAAGGACGCCTGTACGTGGGCGATCGCAATAATAACCGCATTCAGATCTTCGACCAGAATGGAACGTTCATCGAACAGTGGACCCAGTTCAGCCGGCCCAGCGGGATCTTCATCGACAAGCATGGCGCCATCTATGTCGCCGATTCCGAATCCGGATCTTCCGCCAAGACCCGTACCGATTGGAAGCGGGGCATCCGAGTGGGAAATATCAAGGACGGTATTGTCACCGCATTGATTCCCGATCCGGCAATCGACGCCACCGGAACCAGCGCCGCCGAAAGTGTCGGGGTGGATTCGAAAGGCGCCATTTACGGAGCCGAAGTCGGTCCCAAAGACGTCAAGAAATACGTTAAGAAATAGGAGTCTCGAAGATGCGGACGCCCCATGTTGTCGCGTGCCTGCTCATCGGATGTATCGCCTCCGCCATCGCCCAAACTGGCGCGAAAAATGGCGAGTGGGCTACTTACGGCGGCGATCTCGGCAACACGCACTACTCGCCGCTCGATCAGATCACTGCCGCTAACTTCAACACGCTCGAAGTAGCCTGGCGATTCAAGACCGGCTTCCTCGGACCCAGCCCGGAATACCAGTACGAAGGTTCGCCTCTGATGGTGCGCGGCAAGTTGTACGCAACCGCCGGATCGCGGCGCGCGGTGGTGTCGCTCGATGCGGCCACGGGCGAATTGCTGTGGATGCATAGCGAGAATGAAGGCGCGCGCGGCGCCGACGCTCCCCGGCAGCTTTCGGGCCGAGGCCTGGCCTGGTGGACCGACGGCAAGGACGAAAGAATCCTGTACGTCACCCCGGGCTACCGTCTGATCGAACTTAATGCGGCGACCGGAGCCCCCGTACCCTCATTCGGCAAGAATGGCGTGGTCGATCTGAAGCTCGATGACGATCAGGAAATCGATCTGGTGACCGGTGAAATCGGCTGGCACGCCGCTCCCGTCGTCGCGAAAAATGTCGTCATCATCGGCGCAGCCCATCTGGTCGGCGACGCTCCGAAAAGCAAGAACCATGTAAAAGGCTACGTCCGCGGATTCGACGTCAGGACCGGCAAGCGTCTGTGGATTTTCCATACCATCCCGCAGGCCGGTGAGTTTGGCGTCGATACCTGGCTCCAGGATTCCTGGTCTTACACGGGCAACACCGGAGTCTGGGGTCAGGTTTCGGTGGATGAACAACTCGGTCTGGTCTATCTGCCCGTCGAGTTGCCGACAGGCGATTATTACGGCGGCCATCGACCCGGCAACGGGCTTTTTGGAGAAAGCTTGGTCGCCGTCGACCTGCAGACGGGCAAGCGCAAATGGCACTATCAACTGGTCCATCACGGCATTTGGGACATGGACATCCCCTGCGCTCCCATCCTCGCCGACATTGTCGTCGACGGTCGTCCCGTCAAAATAGCCGCCCAGCCCACCAAGCAGTCTTACCTGTATGTGTTCGACCGCGCCACCGGCCAACCCATCTGGCCCATCGAAGAAAAGCCCGTCCCGCAAGGCGACGTGCCGGGCGAATGGTATTCGCCGACGCAGCCGATTCCCACCAAGCCGCCGCCCTATGACTATCAGGGCGTCTCGATCGATAGCCTGATTAATTTCACTCCGGAACTGCGCGCGGAAGCCGAAAAACTGGTGTCGCACTATAAATTCGGTCCGCTCTTTACGCCTCCGTCATTAAGTAAAGCGGACGGAACGCTGGGAACCATCAGTGTCCCCGGATCGCTCGGCGGCGCCAACTGGCCCGGCGGATCGTACGATCCCGACACCCACACCATGTATGTGTTTTCGCAAACTGCGCTCACAGTGCTGGGCCTGATCCAACCCGATCCGAAGGTTTCGGATATGAACTACATTCGCGGAACCGCCGGTGTGGCGCCGCAAGTGCGCAAAATCGGCGACCCTCCGCCCGTACAACGCGGTGAGGGAGGAGCCGCCGCGGCCCTGACGGTTCGCGGCATGCCGCTGTTGAAACCCCCGTACGGCCGCATCACCGCCATCGATCTGGATAAGGGCGACTTCCGCTGGCAGGTCGCGCATGGCGAAACCCCTGATAACATTCGTCATAATCCGGCCCTGAAAGGCATGAACATTCCGCGTACCGGGCGCCCGGGAATCCTCGGCGAGGTGGTCACAAAAACTCTGGTGATCGCGGGCGAGGCGGGATATTTCACCACCCCTTCGGGAGAACGCGGCGCCATGCTGAGGGCGTATGACAAAGCCACCGGCAAAGAGGTCGGTTCGGTATACATGCCCGCGCCGCAGAGCGGAACACCCATAACTTACATGCTCAATGGGCATCAATATATTGTCCTTGCCATCAGCGGCGGCAACTACGCGGGCGAATTAGTGGCCTTCAGACTACCTGGCACGTAAGGCCGCGTTTCGTGGCTGTTCGGTTATACTCATCTAACAACCCGGATGCCCACCATGAATCCGCTGGCGCGAACTCTGAGCATCTTCGGTCCAGCAGGCACGATGCGGGCGCGCATTCTCTTGTGTCTCGTCCTGGCCGTGGTACCTTTGACCGCACTCTCCCTGTATCTGGCGGTGGATGAGCGCCGCGAAGAAGACGCGCGGGCCCGCCTCGAGGAACAGTCGATCGTGCGCGTCGTCAGAACGGATCTCGATCGTCTGTTCCAACTCAGCCGGAACCTGGTCGCCAGTATGAGCCTCGAACGGACCGACGGGGAAGTGTGTGGTTATCTGGGCCTGGTGCGCCAGTCTTTCCCCGAATTTTTCAACATCGGAATCTTCGATCTAAACAGCGATGGCACCAGCGGCAGTTTCGTCTGCGGCGCGATCAAGCCGCCAAAGAATTCGTTTTATTTGTCGCCGGAAGAAGCGCGTCTGGTAGCGGGCATTCACCGGCAGGGAGAAATCGCGGTGGCCCCGATACGGAGCAACGTGATCGACGGGCGCCCCGTCATCCCCGTGGGCGGTCTGGCAAGAGTGCTGCCGGATGGGACGCGCCGCCTCGTGGTGGCTTCCATCGATCTCGGCTGGCTCAGCAATCAGGTGAACCAGGTTCCTATTCCCAGTCAGGCGTTGCTGCTGGTTCTGGACCGGCATGGCATTATAGCGGCGCGCGAGCCCCCGTCGACGGCGTATGCGCCCGGCAAGCCGGCGCCCGATTTCGAACGCAGTTTGCCAGCGCGCGGCGACTTCGACGGAGAAGTGATTGGCGAGTTTGGCATCAGCCGTTACTACACTCTGGCGCGGGTGGGCGCGGCCGACGGGCTGGTGGTAGTCCTGAAGATTCGCGCAGCGGAGGTTTACCGGCGCTCGCACGAACGCCTGACCGTCCATCTGATCGGATTGTTCGCTGTTGCCGCCCTGGTATTTGGCGCGACGTGGATCGGCACGGACCGTTATGTTGCGCGGCCGTTGGCGAGACTCACCAGTGTCGCCGGTAAGCTGGCCGCCGGCAATCTGTCCGAACGTTCGGGACTCGAATACGCGGGCGAGATCGGGCGGCTGGCTCATTCATTCGATTTGATGGCCGCCTCCGTGCAGCGAGAGGAGACTCACAGCGCGGAAATGCTGCAGGCCCTGCGGGCATTGACGGCGCAGATCGAATGCGCCAGGGAAGAGGAACGCACTCGTATCGCCCGCGAAATCCATGATGAACTCGGCCAGCAATTGACCGCGATGAGATTCGATCTGATCGATATGAGAACCCGGCTGGGCGAAAGGCCGCCGCAGTATTCGGCTCTCGATGCGGTGCTGTGCGAGAGGGTCGCCGAACTGACGGGCCTGGTCGATTCCACCATCGGCAGTGTGCGCCGCATTGCCACCGAATTGCGCCCGCGCATCCTCGACACCTTCGGCCCCATCGCCGCCGTCGAATGGCTGGCGGCCGATTTTGAGAAGCGCACCCATATCCGGTGCATTTACGAAGGGCCTGCTGAACTGAAGACCGGACCGGGGGTTGCCACTACTCTGTTCCGCATCTGTCAGGAGTCGCTCACCAATGTGGCTCGTCATTCCCGGGCGACGGAAGTGCGCATTCGGCTGACTGCCGACGGCGATTGGATTACCCTCGAAGTGCACGATAACGGTTGCGGCCTCTCAGGCGGAATTCCGCAACCCTCGAATTCGCTCGGCGTAATGGGTATGCGGGAACGGGCACGGATGGCCGGTGGCGAACTGGAAATCCGCGGCGAACAGGGAACGGGGACTACCGTGTCTGCCCGCATACCAGCGGCGGCTGAAGGCAGCCGATCATGATTCGGGTTCTGATCGCCGACGATCACCCGATTGTGAGAAAAGGGCTGCGGCAGATCGTTGCCGGCCAGCCCGATCTCACCGTAGCGGCCGAATGCGGCGATGGAGACGAAGCGCTCCGGCTGGTGGAAACGGTGCCCCTGGATGTCGCGGTTCTCGACATCGGCATGCCCCGCATGTCCGGGCTCGAAGTACTCAGCCGCGTGCGCGGCCATTATCCAAAGCTTCCGGTTCTGATCCTGAGTGGGTATCCCGAAAGTGAACTGGCGATGCGAGTGATCAAGGCGGGAGCGGCGGGCTACCTTAATAAGGAGATGGCGCCGGAAGAACTGGTCGCCGCCATCCGGCGCGTGGCCGCGGGTAGAAGATACGTGAGCCCCAAAGTCGCCGAACTGCTCGCCGGCTCGCTGGCTGCGGGCGATTCGCCGCCGCACGCCGCGTTATCCGATCGTGAATATCAGGTGCTTCTGGCGATCGCTTCCGGCCGAACCGTCACCGAAATCGCCGCGGATATGGCCCTCAGCGTCAAGACCGTGAGCACGTACCGGACTCGCGTGCTGGAGAAAATGGACATGCGCAACAACGCTGAACTCATGCATTATGCCATCCACAAGGGCTTGACTGCTAAACAATCCTAAGCGCAATTCTGTAGGACAAACCACCACACCGTTCCGGCGCAAGGTCTGACGGCGCAACGAGGGTGCCTCCTGTTTTCACCGGCCGCGGGAACCTTTATTCTTCTAATGAGAGTACGATTGAGTAAAGAGTCATGGGCTTGCCCCGATTACGAACGTCTGATTTCCGAGTACGCCAAAGTTGCCCTTGCTTTCTCCGAGGTCGACGAAGCCTATCGAAGAGCCAGGGAGCGCGCCGCGCTGGATGCCTGCCTGATACGAAAATACGAACAAGCCGGACGCGTGGCCGATGAAGCCTGGCTCGCGCTCAATGCCCACCTGGCCGCGCACCGATGCTGCGGCGAACATGAGGGCCGCGGTGGATCTAAAGCCTGAATTCCCATGAACCTTACACCGATCATCGAACAGCTCCGCAACGAACTTGACGCGCTGAATATGAGTATTCTGGCGCTGGAACGCGTCGCCGCCGGGAGAGGATCGCGCCGGGGGCGTCCTCCAAACTGGATAGCCGTAGCCAAGCACGCAGCTACATCGGGGCGGAGCAAGGCGCCCGTAAGCGGAAAGAAATCGGCGAAGTAAGCTCTCGAGAACCGGCGGACGCTAACGCACACCGCCAAGAAACTGTTCGACCGCCCGCCAGTTCTCTTCCGCGCCCGATGGATTTTTGTCGCGCCGCAACGTTGAGGAGCCATGGACGCCGCCGCGCCTGGGGACAAACTGAGTCGCTTGCGGTAAACCGGACGACCGGGGCACAGCCTGCGCAATCGCGCGCGCCGCGGCAATCTCCTCCGCGTCCTGCGCGCATGTGACGAAAACCGGCGCCGTTATTTTCGCCGCGGCGTCTTTCACCGAATGCTCGTCGCCCAAATACTCGCCCGGGGAAAATGCCAGAACGGCCGCCACCGCCGACGGGTGCCGCGCGGCAACCAAAAACACCAGCGCCGCCGAATAACTGCTTCCCCAGATGATCGAACGGGAAGGCAGACCCTGCGTCACGGGCCATGCGAGCGCCGCCTCGAGATCGGGCAAGACAGCGCGGTAGTCCACCTCTTTGCCGAATTGCGCGGCGGTGCGATTCGCCTGACCCCACATGCGCCCTCCGTTCCGCTGATCGAGGGCCAGCGCGTGATACCCGAGCGTGGCCAGCCGTGGAGCGATGGTTTCGTATTCGGCGTGGTTCGATCCGGCCTGGTGAAACAGCAGAATTGCCGGCCGCGCCTTATCCGCCGCGGCATAATGCCAGGCGTAAACATTGACTCCGTCGGACGCCTTCAGGACGACCCGCCGCGGAGCGGTGACAGCAGCCTTGCCGGAAATCGCGCCTGCCAGAAACAGGGGAAGCATTTCGCGCCGTGAGGGACGGAACATCGGTCCTTTCATTATCGCGCCACGTCCCGGTTAATCTTTAGGTTTGTACCCCGCACTTTCCATTACCTCCGCGACGCAATCCCGCACCGCGCCTTTTTGGCTCTGGGTGAATCTACTCAGTCTGGACGCGCCCATGGTTGCGGTCCTATGGCAGGATTTCCTCGCCCGCTGCTATCCTTCGCTTCTCATGCCCGCCGGGCGTCTGGTTTTGTTCCTCTCGGTATGGGCCATTTACATCGCAGACAGAATGGTCGATGTGCGCGGCCCCGCGCACGAGAACGAATCCACGTGTCATCGCTTCCATCGACAGCACCCCACGTTTGCCGCTGCGCTTCTCGGCCTCGTGGCGCTGGCAGATTTTCTGGCCGTGACGCTGTGGCTGCGTCCCGCCGTAATGAGAAACGGCCTCATGGTCGCTACCCTGGTGGTTCTTTATATGGTAATCTTTCCTTCCCGGCGAACCCGGCACATGCGCTGGAAGCAGCCATCCGCCGCCGCCCTGTTCACCATGGGCGTTTTTCTGGTCGCCTGGACGGGAACGCCGGATGCGTGGCGAACGCTGTGTGCCCCGGCCGCCGCCTTCGGCGCATTGTGCCTGGGAAATATGCGCCTGATTGAACATGCCGAGCGCCAACGGAGCCGCGCCCTGATACCGATCCTGGCATTCGCGTGCCTCGCGGCCGGACCTTGCTGGTGGTCGATTGCCGTCGCTGCCAGTGCGGCGGGATTGGCCGCGGTGGATTATCTGGGCTCTCGATGGTCGCGCGAAACAGTTTGCCTGCTGGCCGATCTGGTGCTCTTCACCCCGTTACTGCTGCGTTGAGAGAACCCGATGCAAATCGATCGTTTCGCGCCGTGGTACCGGTGGGTCGAGTACGCCGCCTTCGGACGCGCCCTTGAGCGCAGACGCTTCGCCTTCCTCAACCGGCTTGCCGGCGCGCGCCGCATATTGATCCTCGGTGAAGGCGATGGCCGCGTGTTGCAGCGGCTGCTGCGAATCGCCCCCCAGGCACAAATCGACGTAATAGAAACCAGCGCCGCCATGATCGATCTCGCCCGCCGCCGTGCCGCCGATTCGCCGCGCGTGTCCTTCCGGCTCGAGGATGCACGCCGCGTCCTCTTCCCCGATTGCCATTACGAAGCGGTAGTAACCATGTTCTTTCTCGATTGCTTCGACGAGGCCGAAGTGCGCGCGCTCATCCCAAAAATTGAACGTGCCATGGCGCCGCGCGCGATGTGGATCGTGAGTGAGTTTGCCATCCCCGCGCAAGGTTGGCCGCGTTTACACGCGATGGCCTGGATCTGGACCATGTACCGCTTCTTCGGCGCCGTGAGCGGGCTGCGCGTGCGTGCGCTCCCGCCGATCGACCGGCTGCTCGCCGAGGCGAACCTGCTCTCCTCCGAGCGCGAGGAAGAACGTTGGGGATCGATCCGCTCCCAGATACTTCGCAAGCGTTAATACGCCACCAACCGAACCGGATCCAGCAAACCCGAAGCTATCGCCGGTGCGCCGCCACGCCCTCGTCCACCAGCAGCAGGAGGAGCCGCGGCGCCAGGACCGCCCCGACCCGCCGGCGTCGCGTTCACCTGAATCTCCAGATCGTTGGCTCCCGTCTTCAACGCGCTCGTGACATCCCACCGATAAGGCTGCCAGGCATGCGCCCCCAAATCTTTTCCGTTGAGCGTGACGCGCGCGTAATCGTGCACATCGGCGATTTCCAGATACACATGCTTCCCCGCCGGCGCCGCGACTGCGGTGAATTGCCGCCGATAAACAGCCGGGCCCGCAAACGACGCTGCGCCCAATTCCTCCCACGATTTCAAAGGCGTGATCAATTGCTTCCCGCTCAGATTCAGCGTCCAGTCGCCGCCCAGATCCGCCAGCGTATTGCCCGAAGCGAAGGAGGGCTCCGCCGCCGCAAGGCTTTGAGGGCTTCCCGGCAGCGGCCCGACCACGATCACCTTCGCTTCATAAGGTCCCAGCACCAAAGGTACGCGTATGGCATCCGCCACCGCCGTCGCCGCAGTCATCGGATGAATCTCGCCCGTAGCCAGATCCCACGCCTGCGCCTGTCCATGTCCCGCGATAGTCGCCATGCGCGATTCCGCATGGTTGCTCTCATTGAAGAAGTAGTACATGTCGGCGTCCGCCCAGCTCTTGTGCGTGTAAGTCAATCGTGGAAACTCGGCGTCCAGTTTCACATCCGGCCGGGGAAGCGCCGCGATCACGCGCGGAGTAATGTCGCCCGCAGGTTCGATCAGCGTGGCGAAGCTCAGATCGGGAACGTCCTTCATATCTAAGAACGTCCGGTCCACGATCAGCCCCGGAGTCTTGCCCACGAAGATCACCTTGCCACCCGATTTCGCAAAAACCTGCAGGCGTTCGAGGCCGGTGCGTGTGATCACGCTCATCGACGGCAGCACGATGGCTTTATAAACCTGGCCGCTCAGATTCTTAAACCCGCCGTTCTCCAGCGTCGCCACCGAACTGAGCGATTGCTCGTCGAAATAGTCCCAATCGATCTGATGTTCGAGGAGCTGCCAACCCAGCTTAGTGGTGCTGCGGTCGGCGTCCTGGTCGCCCATCCAGATGCTGTTGCCGGGATGGTACAGACCGACCTGGGCGGCGGGACGCCCGACGGCCATCAGATACCCGGCTCGGTTCGCGTACCAGGCGAGCATCGGCGCCTGCGGTGGAATCGCCGGAAGCTGACCTGCCGGATCGCCCGGACCACCGCGCAACACCGGCACCCGTATCTGCAGCGCGTTCACCCCGCGCACCACTTGAAAATCCATCTGGAATTTTCCGTCGATGCCCACGCCGCCGCCTTCTTCCGCCCACACCTTCGGCTTGCCGAACAGGTGCGCCGCCGATGACGCCAGCTTGGGGAAGTTGTTGTTCACATTCCATGTCCCGTCGGGCCGATGCACCGCCTCCGGCACCAACTGGCTCAGGTTATCGATCCCCGGAACTTCCACGTAGCGGTTGTCGCGGAAATAATCGCCTTCGCTGCGCTCAAGCGCAATCATGGTCTCTTCATGGTTCAGGTGAACCAGATACTCGACGTTGTACTTCTTCGCCCACTCGGCCTGCTCGCCGAAAAACGAACTGCGGAAAATGCCGCTCCACACGTCGTAGTAATCGGCATTAGCGCGCCGCGACTCTTCCGTCGGCTTGCGCGAGAACCAGATCGGGATGTACGGCGCCAGATCGTAACCCTTCTGTTTTTGAAATTCCTCTAACAATTTGGGAGTCCACGGAATGAAGCCGCTGTAGTCCGGCTCATCGCCGAAGAATCCCAGCACTATCTTGCCGAACTGATCGCCCACGGCCTGTCTGTACGTCTCGTGCGTAATGGTCAAAAACGCGCGGGTGGCTGCCGGATCCAGGTAATCGATCAGCGAGTAGAGGCTGTCTTTGGCCCGCGTCCCGTCTTCGCGATTGAAGTTCCGCGTCGGCGAGCTCACGTAAATATGGCGCACGAAAACCACTTCCCAGGAGTAACGCGGCTCATTGGGAGTCGAGCCCTCGGGCGGCACGGTCCAGCGCAGTTGCCCATTCGAAGGAACCGTAATCGGGATGACGCCCACCACTTGCGGACTTCCGCCCTGCCGGGGATCGGACGACTTCAATGCCATGATGGAAAGCGTGTCCGCAGGTACTGGCATGGTCAGCGTCTGTCCCGGCATCACGTGAACGCGGATATCGGCGACGATGCCCTGCATGCCGAGTTGCGGGTACAGCTTGCTGATCTTGCCGCCGGCAAAACCGCTGGGATAATCGGACTCGTCCTGAATCCACAGCCGCATCCCACGCTTCGCCGCTTCCGCCACCATGAACTTCACCTGGTCCATATGATCCGGCGAAAGATACTTCGGCTCGCCGCGTCCCGGCGAAAGGTTCACTATGAAGATCCCGTTAGCCGACAGCCGATCCAGATCGCGGACAATTCTTTGCCGCACTTCGGCCGGATCGGGACCGTTCCAGCTGGCGAACGGCTGAATCGCCCCATACTCATGCGGCGGTGTTTTGAAATTTCGGGCGACGTCGCGCAACGACGGGACCGTTACCTCCTGCCAGGGCCGCTGCGCCCACAATGCCGCGGCCAGCAGGGTGACCAACAGCCAGAAGAACAAAATCCTGCCAACAGACTTCATAACATCCTTTGCCAAATCGCTTTGCCGATAAAGAACGGCCCCATCTCCTGCATGTAGCTCGCCGTCTGACGCGTTCGGCGCATCGCCTGCACGCAAGCCGAGAGCGGAAAGAGCTCCTTGCCGATCAGCCCGATCACAAAATCGTTATCGCGCTTGTCCATGCCGAAACACGCGAGGCGTACATCTTTCGCGAAGCCCGCTTCACCGAAGCTGTGCCCGATGCGCCCATGCTCGCGCAGGATCGACGTCTGCTCTTCCGGCGGCAGCGCATTGAACTCGCCCTTGCGGCGCAGCGGATACCAGACGTGCCAGAGCCAGGCGGGGTCCGTCACCGCTTTGCGCGAACGATCGAGCAGCCAGTCTTCAAGGTCCGGTTCGTGTCCGATGGAATACGTCCGGCCCATCATGCTGTATTCGGGCTTAAGCGAAAGCTCGCTGAAACTACTGGCGTTCAAAAACTCGCGCAACGCGGTGACGAAGAACTCCGGATCGTCGCTCCACGTGAGCAGCGCCACACCGCGCGGGTCGTTGGCATCCTTATATAGAACGCCTTCGAGCGCCGAATCCGCCAACTCCGCGGCAAGCCCGGCGGAGTTGTCCGCATTACCGAACGCCAGCAGATGCATGAAAAGGCGCCGCTCGGAAGTCTGTTGCACTCCGGCGCGCACGCCGCCTTTTTCTCTCAGGTCAAGTTGATCCACTGAACCAGCATAAGGCACCCGCGCGCCGAACGAATGCGTCGCGTGCGCTCAAGTGCATTTTTTTCTTGACATTCGCATCGAGTAACTCTATATATGAATCACACTGCGATTTTCGAATCGCAAATTTCGATATACGGAGAATCACTTCGATGAAGAACGCAACCAAGAAAGCCGCTCCCAAGAAAAAGGCTGCCGCAAAGAAAAAGAAGTAGCCTGGCGCGTCCTCTTCGGACGCAATGTTTAACCCAAGGGCTCCGGTGACGGAGCCCTTTTTTATTTGGCCCTCCGGTAACGGAGCCCTTTTTTATTGGACACGCGGCTATCGCCGCGTTCTTTCTCACCCGCGCAGACGCGGCTACCGCCGCATGTCCTCTACACCGCGCGCCGTTTGCGCATCTCATCGAGCGTCACCGCCAGAATGATCACCGACCCGATGATCACCTGCTGCCAATAGTTCGAAATGTTCAGCAGATCCGCTCCATTCGAAAGCAGTCCCATGATGAACGCGCCGATCAGCGTCCCCACTACGCTCCCCTCGCCGCCATTGAGACTGCCGCCGCCGATCACCACCGCCGCGATCGCCTGCAGTTCGTAACCCTGGCCTGCGGTGGGCTGCCCCGTCATCAGGCGCGACGCCTCGATCATGCCGGCCAGTCCCGTCAAAGCGCCGCCGATCGCATAGACCGCCGTGATGTGGAAGTTCACCGGTATCCCCGCATACACCGACGCGATGCGGTTGCTGCCGATAGCGAACGCGTAACGGCCCAGCCGCGTATGTTCCAAAAGAAAATGCACCGCCGCGGCGCACAGCACCAGCAGCCACACCACGAACGGCACGCCCAGCAGATTGCCTCCACCGAGAAATGCGAAGCCCGGCGGGATGCGATGCACCGGCAGACCGTTTGAAAAGATCAGCGCCAGTCCGCGAAAGATCCCCAGCGTGCCCAGCGTCACCACGAACGGCGGGATGCGCAGACGCGTAACGAGAAGGCCGTTCAGAAAGCCGCATACCGTTCCCACCACAATCCCGATGGCCACGCCGATGACGATGGAATAGCCGCGCTCGAGCGCCATGGTTCCGATCAGGCCGCTGAGCCCAAGCATCGATCCCACGGAAAGATCGATGCCCCCGGAGACGATCACGATGGTCATCCCCAACGCCATGGTGTTGAACACGGCCGTCTGTCGCGCCACGCTCGAAAGATTGTTCGCCGTCAGAAAGTAAGGCGAGGCGATCGACAACGCCGTAAACAGAACTGCCAGGCTCAGAAAAGGCAGCAGGCGCTGGGTTACTCGGGAATCGATTTTCACGCGGCGCTTTCCATCACGGCCAGTTTCATGATCTGTTCCTGGGTGGTGTCGCGTGGCAGTTCGCCCGAGATCCGGCCTTGGCGCATGACCAGAATCCGGTCGGCCACATGCAGCAACTCCGGCAGTTCGGAACTGACCATCAGAATCGCCGCGCCCCGGCGCGCCAGTTCACTCATCAACTCGAACACCTCCGCTTTGGCGCCGATATCGATGCCGCGCGTGGGCTCGTCGAAGAGAAAAATACTGGCCTGGCGGAAAAGCCACTTCGCAATCGCCACCTTTTGTTGATTCCCGCCGCTCAGCGTTGCCGCCGCTTGCCCCGGCGAAACCGTCTTCAGCCGCAGCTTCGCGCCGAGTTCCGCCGCCATGCGGTTCTGCGCCCTGAGATCGAGAATTCCCCAATGGCTGATCCGCTCCACATTCGCCATGGTGATATTCATCGCGATAGAGAGCCGCAGCGCCAGGCCAGAGATCTGGCGATCTTCCGTGACCAAAGCGATTCCAGCCTGGACGGCGTCGCGCGGCGTGCGCACCGCAATGGCCTTCCCGTTAACAAGAATTTCGCCCGCGTCAATCGGGTCCACCCCGAAGAGGGCGCGGCAAAGTTCGGTACGGCCCGCGCCGATCAGCCCGGCCATTCCGGTGATTTCGCCGCGGCGCAGCGTCAACGAGATGTCCTTGAGGCCCGAGCGATGCACCGAAAGATGGAGCCCTTCGAGCAGCGCTTCTCCCGGCGCCAGATGCTCTCTCTTGTAAACCGCCGCCACTTCGCGCCCCACCATATATTGAATGAGCCGGTCGGTCGTGACCTCCGCCAGGTTGCCCGTATGCACCGTCTCGCCGTCGCGCAGTACCGTAACGCGATCCCCGATGGCGCGCAGTTCGTCCATACGATGCGTTATATAAATGATGCCCATCTGGCGGGCTTTCAGATCGCGCACAATACGGAAAACCTGCTCCGTCTCGTGGTCGGACAAGGATGAAGTCGGTTCATCGAAGATCAGCAAACTCGACCCGTGTTGAATAGCCCGGCAGATTTCCACCAATTGCCGCCCGGCCGGACTAAGCCTGTCGACCCGGGTTTCGGCATCGAGCGGAAAATTGTACTGCTCGATGAGCCGGCGCGCCCGTTCCACGATGCGCCGGCGATTCACCCAGCCGAGATCCCTCTTCAATCGTTCTTCGCGGCCCAGAAAAATGTTCTCCGCCACTGTCATGTGCGGGGCCAGCATCGATTCCTGGTGCACCATGGCAATGCCGATTGCCGCTGCCTCGGGCGGAGTCCGCAGGGACACTTCGCTGCCGTTCCACAGCATCCGGCCGGCGTCGCGCTCCACGATACCAGCCACGATCTTCATCAGCGTGGACTTGCCCGCCCCGTTCTCGCCCAGCAGCAGATGCACTTCACCGGCCGCGACGGAAAGGTTCGCCCCGCGCAGCGCCGTGACGCCGCCGAAGCGCTTCTGAATGTCGTGGAGTTCGAGGAGCACCGAAGGCGCTAGTTTACATCAGGCCCTGAAATCGCGGAAAGAAGAAACCCGCCCCACCGGAAGGCCGTAACCGGATAAACTAAGGGAAGTCCCATGTACCGAGCTTTATCGACCCGCTGTTTTCTCTTCGCCCTCGCCGTCGCGGTCTGCGCCGTAACCCACGGCTCCATCGCTACCGCCCAGGCGCCCATCCAGGTTTCGGTCAATGAAGTCATCGTGCCCGTCACCGTTGCCGACGAAAAGGGCCGCTTCGTGTCGAATCTGGTGAAAAGCGACTTCCATCTCTACGACGAGAATAAGGAACAGAAGATCGATTTCTTCAGCCACGAACAATCGCAGCCCGTCGTCATCGGCTTCCTGCTCGATCAGAGCAACGGCATGAAGATTCAGTGGGCGAAGTACAAAGAGGCGGTCACCGAGCTGATCCTGAATCTGCTGCCCGGCGACAAGAAATTCAGCGGTTACCTGATCACCTACGGGAACGAAGCCGAGCTGCAGGTCGATACCAGCAGCGATTCGGAAAAGATGGTGCAGAAGCTGACGCGGCTGAAACCCGCCGGCGGCGCCGCGCTTTTCGATGCGGTCTATATGGCCTGCACCAGCCGTAAGACGATCGCGGGCGAACCTTTCGAGCCGCGGCGCGTGCTGGTGGTAATCGGCGATGGTCACGATACCGCCAGCAAGAAGACGCTCAAAGAAGTAATTGAAGTGGCCCAGCGCCAGCTGGTCACGATTTACGCCATGAACACGGTCGCCTTCGGCTTTCACACCGAGTCCGAAGACGATCTCACACAGTTGGCCGAACAGACTGGCGGCCGAGTCGTGTCGCCGCTCACGGACAACATCTATAAGGATGTCTCGGGCTATCTCTCCAATCCCTCGGATGACGGCAACTACGCCCTCACGGTCGGCACCGGCGGCTATACCGCAGCCATTTCCAAAGCTATTTTTCAGGCGATCACGGATATCGCGGGCGAAATCACCACTCAGTACGTGATGCGCTACACGCCGGACGTCACGGAGAAATCGAGTGCCCGCGTGTTCCGGCGCATCAAAGTTACGGTGACGCCGAATGGAGTGGAACTGCCGAATGTTACCATTCGCTACCGCCCCGGTTATTACCCTCTGGCCGCGGGGGAACATCAATAGAGCCTCGCCCGCACTGTAACATTGAGGGGAAGTTCCTATGCCAGCCGCCATTACCTCCATCGATTCTCCACGGACGGCGGTCCCTGAGAAACGGCGCGGCAGCTGGTCGCTGCTGGAAGTGGCGCTCCCAGGCGCCGGGCCTGTTCCCTTCGGCATCCTTCTTGTGGATGAGCAATCGGATCGGCTGAGCCTGCGCATGCTCGAATCGGGGGCCATCGAAGATCTCGAAGAAGACGAAATCGACGTCCTCGATTGTCTCGCCGAGGATCTGCGGGGGAAGGCGAACGAGCGGGGCGGCAGTGCTTTGCTCCACAGCCTCGAAGATTCGCTTTCGCACTTCCTTCGGATCGCCGGCCGCAAGGCGATCTCCTGGACTGGAGATGCGCAGATCGCCGCCGATCGCCTCTTCGAGGAATACGTGGATGCCGAGATCCTTCCCTTCGTCCGCCATCTGCCTTTCTATACCCTGCAGGCGGCGGCGACGAAATTCGGCGAAGGCATGGAAAGCGAGGGCGATGGCTGGGTACGCGTGCCTGGGCGCCTGCGTCTCACCGAGAATATGTTCGTCGCGCGCGTAGTCGGCAGGTCGATGGAGCCGCTGATCCCGGATGGCAGTCTATGCGTGTTTCGCGCCGGAGTCGCAGGCAGCCGCCAGGGCAAGCGTCTGCTCATCGAGAAGTTCGACGAGAACGATTATGCCGCTCGCTACACCATCAAGCGCTACTCCAGCATCAAGACACAACTCAATCCCGGGCACGAGGACGCCTCGTGGGAACACGCTGCGGTGCGCCTCGATCCGCTGAACCCAGACTTCGAAGCCTTTGAACTCGGCCCCGATGGATTTCGCGTCATAGCCGAATTCATCGAAGTACTTGAGTCCTGAAGCCCTGATTCACGCCGCCGCCTTTCGCCGTGCACTGCTCGCGTGGTACGATGCCGCGCGGCGCGATCTGCCGTGGCGCACAACTCCAACCTTCTACCGCGTCTGGATCTCAGAAGTCATGCTGCAGCAGACCCGCGTCGAAGCGGTGATCCCGTACTACCATCGGTTCCTCGATCGCTTCCCCGACGTTGCCGCGCTGGCCGCCGCACCCGAACAAGAGGTGCTGGCGGCGTGGAGCGGGCTCGGTTATTACAGCCGCGCGCGCAGCCTGCACAAGGCCGCGAAGACCATCGCCGCGACCGGCCTTCCGGCAACCTACGACGCGGTGCACGCGCTGCCGGGGGTTGGTCCCTACACCGCCGCGGCAGTCGCCAGCATCGCGCTCAATCTGCCCCATGCGGCGATCGATGGCAACGTGATACGAGTCGTCAGCCGTCTGACCAACGATGCCGCGGAGGTTTCACTCCCCGCCGTGCGCCGCCGCTTCGCCGCCCACGCCGAGTCTCTGCTCGATCGGGGGCGCCCCGGCGACTTCAATCAGGCCATGATGGAACTCGGCGCCACAGTCTGCCTTCCCCGCGCGCCTCGTTGTCCCGCTTGCCCCGTGTCGCGCTTCTGCTCGGCTCGCATGGCGGGCACCGAGCGGGAACTTCCGGTCAAAATCGGCAAGCCCGCAGCCCGAGACGTCACACTGGATCTCGTGAGGCTCGAAGACCGCAAACGCATCTTCCTGATCCAGCGCCCGGCCGCTGAGCGGCGGCTGGCTGATTTCTGGGAACTTCCGGAAAGAAAGGCGCTGACCGGCATACGCGTCCGCCTGGCCGGCGAGTTCTCCCATCGCATCGTGAACGACCGTCTGTCCGTGAAGGTATGGAAAGCCCGGCCGCCGCGCACACTGCCCCCGGGCCAATGGTTCGATCAGTTGCAACTAGCTTCGATTCCGCTTACCACCATCACCCGCAAGGCGCTTCAGCTTACCGCTTCTAACTGAAGGGAGATATAGGAATCCGGCCAGTAGCCAACGAAGATAGAGTTGTGGTCGGTTATGTATTCGGGTTTGCTTCCAAAATCACTTGCGCCGGTCTGGAAGATCGTACTCCTGGTCAGCGGTCTTCCAGCCGCCTTTTCAACTTTGGCCGAGGCACAGACAACCGTTACCTCGCCTTCTTATAGCGCCGCCAGTATTGTCAACGCCGCTACCCAGACTGCGGGACCGCTCGCGCCCAACACTCTCGCCACCTTATACGGCTCGAATCTCGCCTTTGACACCGTCGCAGCCTCCACGCTGGTTGGAGGATCGCTTCCCGTTTCTCTCGACGGCGTCACTCTGAGCGTCGGCAATATTGCAGCTCCCCTCCTGTTCGTCTCCCCGGGGCAGATCAACTTTATCGTTCCGTACAACCTGATTGCAGAGCCGACGGTAAACGTCTACGTGGCCCGGCAGAATATAGCTGGTCCCGTGGTTGCGATCCAGTTGAACGCTACTGCGCCGGGTCTCTTTCCATGGGATGGCAACCAGGCGATCGCTATCCATTTGAACGGTGCCCTGATCTCCCCGACCGCGCCGGCTCACGCCGGAGAGATCGTCGTCATCTACGCGGCGGGCTTGGGCCGCACATCGCCCGATACCACTTCCGGGCATATTGTGGGCTCTGCGGCGACGATCATGGCCGCGGCACAATTGCAGGTTCTGCTCAACGGGACGGCATGCTCCGCCGCCAGCGTATTGTACGCCGGACTGGCGCCGGGCTTCGCGGGCCTGTACCAGATCAACCTGATCCTGCCCACTCCCGTACCGATCGACCCCATGATCCAGATTGCAACCAGTGCCGGCATCAGCCTTCCCCAGATCCAGTTAGCCACACAATAACGGATCGCAACTTTTTCCACCCGCGCGCGTTGAGTCTACAATGGTAAAGGAGAGTTTTCATGCTGCCACGCTCCGGCCTCAACGCCGTAATCGTTCCCTGCTCGGTCTTCTTTTTTGTGGGCGCACTACTCGGCCAGGCCCCGGCGTCCTCCGATGTGAACAGGCCCGGTGTGAACGCGCCATCCGTATACACCATCGACACCGGAACCCATATCGCGCTGGGGCTGATCAACAGCGTCAGCACCAAACATTCGGCGGCCGGCGATCGCATCTATCTGGAGACGGTCTATCCGATCGTCATCAACAATCACATCGTGATTCCTCCCGGAAGCTATGTAGCCGGCACCGTGACTGAAGTGAAGAGGCCGGGGCGTGTGCGTGGCCGCGGCGAACTTTACGTCCGCTTCGACACACTGACCCTGCCCAACGGCGTCACACGCGATTTTCGTTCGCGGCTGGGGGGCATCGATGCACGCGGCGACGAGCATCTCGATAAAAAAGAGGGCACCGTCGAGGGCGATTCCAATAAAGGTGGCGATGCCCGTGTGATCGGCGAAGGAGCCGCGGCGGGCGCCGGCCTGGGCGCGATCGTGGGATCGACCGCCGGGCACGCCGGCCTGGGCGCGGGAGTCGGCGCCGGAGCAGGGGCGGCAGCGGGACTGGCCGGCGTCCTGTTAACGCGCGGACCCGACGCCGTGCTCGCCAAAGGCAGCACTATCGAAATGGTCCTCGACCGGCCGCTGGTATTCGATGCCAGCGAAGTCAACTTCACCACTATGGCAGGAGCCGGCCACTATTCCGACGGCCCCGGGCCCGCGCCGAGGAATCAAGGGGCCTCAAACCCGATTCGCCGCGTGCCTTTCTAAAGAACATACAAACCTAAGTCATAAATCCCAGCGCCGCGATCACGGTTCCCGCAATAGCCGCGACCATCCCGATCGCGGGAAACAACTTCGACCGGGAAATAAAATACAAAGACGTCAGCACCAGGCCGATCTCGAGCAGTCCTTCGCCGATGTCGTAGCGCAAAGCCCGGTCTTCAATGTGGGCCGCCTCGCGATCCGACTGGCGCGCGTCATCCTGGGCCACCGCCGATTCGTTGGTGTAGCGTTTCTTCTCGGCACTGTACCGTTCCAGCATTCTGGCGGCTGCCGGACCTCTCTCCGGCATGGCATTCAACAAGTCCTCCCCCAGTTCGAGACTGTGGAACTTGATCCGCTTGGCCTGATAGAACGACCACTTGTCGTTGGCCTCCGACTTGAGCAGCACCGCATCCGTATGGGCGCGATGGGAAACAATAGTAACCACCGCCAGCAACACCGCCAGCACCGCGGCCAGAATGCCGACCGTCTTACCCGTAGGATCCGAGCCTTCTACTTCGTGATGAATTTCCAGTTCAGCCATAAGAGGATAGTTTAATCTCCGGTCTCGTTCAGTATCCGGTAAATCTGCGCACCGTATTTCTCCACCGCGCCAATGCCGATGCCCGGTATGGCCAGCAGTTCGGCGGCGGTGCGCGGCCGGTTGCGCGCGATCGCCCCCAGCACCTTGTCGGTCATGATGCGGAACGCCGGTACGCCCTGGCGCTTTGCCAAAGTCAGGCGCCAGGCGCGGAGGACCTCTTCGGTTGGTGGTGAAGTGCTCCGAGCAGAGGGCGCGATGGCGACCGGCCTGACCGGAACCTCGCGGCGCGGCGGCGCCTTCTTCTTGCGGCGTTTCGTCGCCACGGCTCTTGTGGCCGGCTGAGGCGCGGCGTCCTTGATGCTGAGCTCGAGCGGCGTATCCTCGTCCACATACTCCGCGTCCCGCGTGAGGCTGGCCTTGCGAAAAGGTATCTGCCGCCCGTCCTTCTCAAACACCGCATCGGTCAAGCGCAGCAGCCCCGCGCGCGCCAGCGATCCCACCAGTTCCTCGAACGCGTCGCGGTCGGGCGTACTGTTCGGGCACAGTTCGCTGTGCAGTTTTCCGATCGAGCGGCCGCCCCCCGCCATGCGCAGCGTGTCGAGAATGTCCCACGCCAGCAAACGCTCCTTCTCCGTCGGTTCGCGGAAGCGCTGCGCAATGCAATCGGCGGGGGCGCAGAAATCGCAGATGCCGCACGGCTTCAGCCCGTCCTGCACATCGCCGAAATGCCGGATCAGGCTCGACATGCGGCACTGGCTGCTCTCCGCATAGCGGATGGTCTGTTCGATCTGCGCGCGCTTTTGATCCCCCTGCGCAATGTACGCCTCGCGCCAGTCGGGGCTGCCCAGACTTACGTTGTCGGACGAATCCACCACGGCGCCGCCATGCGTCCAGAGTTTTTCGAGCGCCTTCTCGAACACATCCGCGGGGATGCGCGTCTGCTTCTGCAACTCCGCGCGATCCACCGGTTCTTTACGCAGGCGCGCAAAAATTTTATCCAGCAGCAGCACGTCCGGGTAATCGCGCTCGAAGAAAAAATCGTGCGTGTAGCGATCCGCGTAGGAATGCATCAGCACGGCGCGGCTCATGGCGCCATCGCGGCCCGCGCGCCCCACTTCCTGGTAATAAGCCTCCACGCTGCCGGGCAGGGCGGTATGGATAATCGACCGCACGTTGGCCTTATCGATGCCCATACCGAAGGCGATGGTGGCGACTATCACTTCGGTCCTGCCCGCCAGAAAATCGTCCTGCACGCGGCGGCGGCGTTCCGCATCGAGCCCCGCATGATAGGCGGCGGCGCGGTATTCGCCGTTGAGCAATTCGGCCACGCTCTCCGCCTGCTTGCGGCTGGGCGTATAGACAATCGCGGGACGCCGCGCCGCATCGAGCAGGATCTCGCGCGCCAGGCCGGGCCGCTGCGCAGTCGCCGTCTCCACCACTTCAATGGCAATGTTCGAGCGGCGAAAGCCATGTATGAAGCTGGCCGGATCTTCGAGCGCCAGCTGATCCCGTATATCCTGCTGGACCAGCGCCGTCGCCGTAGCCGTCAAAGCCACTACCGGGGCGGGCCGCAGTGTGGGCAGATAACGCCCCAGCAGCCGGTAATCGGGACGAAAATCGTGTCCCCATTGGGAGATGCAGTGGGCTTCGTCGATGGCGATCAGCGATGGTTTGCGCCGCGCCAGCATTTCCGGAAAACCGCTCACGCGCAGCCGCTCGGGTGCGATGAAAAGAAATTGCAGCTTGCCGCCGAGGTAATCGAGGCAGACCTGGCGTGATGCCGCGCGGTCGCGCCCCGAATGAATACACTCCACCGCGAAACCGCGCTCCCGCAGTTTGGCGAATTGATCTTCCATCAGGGCGATGAGCGGGCTGATCACCAGCGTAGTGCCTCCGCGCGCGATTCCCGGCAGTTGGTAACAGAGCGACTTCCCCGCTCCCGTGGGCATCACCAGCAGCACGTCTTTTCCTTCGATGACAGCCCGGCAGACCGCTTCCTGATTGGCGCGAAATTCGTTGAAGCCGAAGGCTCTGTGCAGCAGGTCCTCGATGGATTCCCCGGGATTCGCTGTGGGCGCATCGGCGACTGAAGACTGAACAGCCTGTTCCACATTTCGAACAGGCCGCGGCGCCTGTTCCACATGGCCTACTTTGCCGACCACCTGGCGGACGTATTCCTCGATGCCGTGGATAAAAGGATCGAGTTGCGCCTCACCCCTCTCAATGCGCTTCAGATACGCTTCCCACTGTCCGGTCATGGCCGGGCTCTTCACCTCGGGATGCACTACTTCGATCAGCTGAATGCCTTTGTCGGTCGCCTGCAGATTTTTCCCATCGCGCACCATGTATTCGCGCTTCAGGAGGACCTCAATAATCGCCGCTCGCGTAGCCGGCGTCCCCAGGCCGTTCTCTTTCATGGCATCCGAAAGCTCTTTCTCATCGAGCGTCCGGCCCGCCGTTTCCATGGCCGTGAGCAAGGTAGCTTCCGTGAAGCGCTTCGGCGCACGCGTCTTCTTGCGCACGCTTTCGACTTCGAGAACATCCTGCGCCTGCCCGCGCTCGAGGCCGCCCGGCAGGCTTTGCTCCGTCTCCGCGGTCGTCCGCTTTCTCTCCGTCTGGAAATCGAGCACCTTCCATCCGATCTGTTGCACCGCCGTTCCGGAGGAGTGATAACGATCGACCGAAGCGCCGCTCGCAATCGCGGTAATTACCGTGGTCACCGACCAGATGTGATCCTCATGCCACGCACTCAGCAGGCGCCGGCAGATCAGGTCGTAGATTTTGCGCTCGTCGGCCGACAGATCGGCGCCCTCCGGCGAAGTCGCCGTGGGGATGAGGGCGTGGTGGTCGCGAATCTTTGTGTCGTCCACAAACCGCCGGCCCAGCGGACGCTCGCCCGTCCCCGGCGCCAGATGTTCCCGATACGGGTCCTCGATCGTCTTCACGATTCGCGGCAGGGTACTCGCCACGTCCTGCGACAAATAGCGGCTGTCGGTACGCGGATAACTGATCAGTTTATGGTGCTCATATAAGGACTGCGCGACGTCCAGCGTCTTCTGCGCGCTGAACCCAAAGATGCGATTGGCGTGCCGTTGCAGTTCGGTGAGATCGTAGAGTGCGGGTGGAGGCATGCGCTGCGTCTCGGCCTTGACGGACTCAATCGCAGCCGTCCCTGTTTTGCCCCTCGCCACAATCTGCGCGGCCTCGACGCCATCGATCGGTAATCGCGTCGACTTGTGTATATCTTCCGGCGTGCGGAACCAAGTGCCTTTATAAGATTGCGAATCTGGTTTGGCCGCGGGCCGGAACGTGGCGATCACTTCGAGATAATCTTCCGGGACAAAACTTCGAATCGCCAACTCGCGCTCGACCACCGTGGCAAGGGTGGGCGTCTGCACACGCCCCACCGAAAGTTCGCCGCCATAGGCCAGCGTGTAAGCGCGCGACAGATTCATCCCCACCAGCCAGTCGGCACGGCTGCGCCCGCGCGCCGCATCCGCCAACGGCTCGAAGTCGAGACCGGGCCGCACCGCATCGAAGCCCTTCCGAATGGCTTCCGGAGTCAGCGATGAAATCCACAACCGGCTGATCGGCTTAACGCAACGCGCGGCCTCATAGATGTAGCGGAAAATCAGTTCGCCTTCGCGGCCGGCGTCGGTCGCGCAGATGACGCGCGCAATGCGCGGCGACGATAGAATCCTGCGCACGATCTCGAACTGATCTTTAGTCTTCTCATAAACGACGAGCGGCCACGATGACGGAATCATGGGCAGCAGATTACGCCGCCACGCCTTCCACTCCGGTTGAATTTCATGGGGCTGCGCCAGCGAGGCCAGATGCCCGATGGCCCACGTGACCACGTAGCCGTTGCCATGCAGATAGCCGTCCCCTTTGGCATTGGCCCCGAGGACGCGCGCGATGTCCCGCGCCACCGAAGGCTTCTCGGCAAGCACAGCCACTGCCGGAGCTTCTTCTGACTGCTTACTCAAATTACCAGTGTAGTGTCGTTGCTCCCCGTGGGGGCTGAAGGTGTCCGTTTTCGGGATTCCCGGGTTCGTACGCGTAGAAATCACTTCTTCTTTCGGGTTTTCGGGAGCGGCGCGGGCTGGTTGAGACCCGTGGCCGTAGTGGAATCAGCCGCCGAATTGTGGAAGATGTTCATAAGTCGATTTGAGGTTCGCATGAGTGCAAGCGGAAAATGCGCAGATGTGTGTGCAGCGCGGTGGAAGATAAGTTTGTTTTCAGTGGCTTGCGGGGAGAAAAATATAATTTTGCAGGCTGTGAATGGCCCACGGCGGGTTGGCGCAACGGAGGTGGATCAGGGTTCAGCAGTGAAATTGCCGCGCTCTCGCGGCCCGAAAGCAATTCGATAGCGGCTAAGCCGGCACCAGCTAATCGCCCAGTGCACCGGCGGCCAGAGGGGACACTGCGCCCGCAAGCCTGGCCTCCATTTCCTTCTTTGCCGCATGTTCGTCGCGCTCGGAGAAGCGCAGTGCAAGTGCGAAAGGCGAACACATAGCAATCGCTACCCCCAGAATCAGAAACGCCTGCGGATACGTAAGGCTCGACGTCTTGAACAGAAAACCGGCGAGGACCGCGCCTGCATTCCCGCCCGCGCCGACGATCCCCGCGACCGCGCCCAGGGCTCGTTTATTGACGAATGGCACCACGGAATAGTTGGCCCCGTTCGACATCTTCACAAACAGGCCGGTGAGCATCATGGTGGCGATGGCGAGCGGCAGAACGCGCATTTGCGAGAACAGAATCATGGCGAGACCCTCCAGGCCAATTGTGCATCCCAGCAGCGTGGCGCGGCCGCGCAGACCCCAGCGCCGGTTACAGCGGTCGCTGACAATCCCGCCCAACGCGCGCGCGAACAGATTCATCATGCCGAACATACTGGCGACGATGCCCGCGCTCTGCAGCGAAAGGTGGAAAGAATCTGTGTAATAGAGGGCAGCAAAATTATCGACCGTCAACTCGATGCCGAAGGAGGCCGCATAAAGCAGCGCCAGGGACCAGACGCGGGTATCGCCGCAGGCTTCGCGGAAAGCGTGCGGGCTGCCGGGAGCACGGGTTAGCGCCCCCTCCCGCCGCAGAAGATTCCAGTCGCCGTCGGCGGTGTCTTCGGTGAGGAAGTAATACGCCACTCCGGTGAGCATTAACGCGGCCCCGGCCGTCAGCATGGCCAGCCGCCAGCTCCACCATGCTCCCGCGCCGTAACTCATGAATGCGCCGAACAGCATCGGCATGGCAAACTGCGTGACACCGCCGCCCAGGTTTCCCCAGCCGGCAGCGGTGGCATTCGCGGTACCCACGATGTTAGGGGCGAACATTACCGACGTATGGAACTGGGTGATCACGAAGGAAGCGCCGATGGCTCCGATGGCCAGGCGGAAAATCAGAAACGACTTATAATCGTGCGCCAGCCCGACGCCCATGACCGGGAGCGACCCCAAAATCAGCAGCCATGTGTATGCACGGCGCGGACCGATGCGGTCGCAGAGCCATCCCATGACGATACGCACGAGGATGGTGATGGCCACGGCGGCGATGGCTGAATTGCCGATCTGCTCCTTGGTCAGATGAAGTTCGGAGCGGATGATGGGCATCAGCGGCGCGAGCCCGAACCAGCCGAAAAAACACAGGAAAAAAGCCAGCCACGCCATGTGGAAAGCGCGCATGGGCGCGCTGTGAAAATCGAGCAGCTTTATAGATGTCGCCTTGTTGCGAATATTCATTTGAGTCTCTCCATACCAATGCGTATGCTTTTCCCGGCTCGGGGAACCTCGCACGCGGAGGGAATCAAACAGGAATCGAATCGTTAGTCGCCAGGGAACAGGATCATCTGCCCGGAAGCGTCGACGCAAACGGGAAAAGTCTTCAGACCGCAATCGCCGAACAGCGCCTGGCCCGTTTTCAGATCGAATTTCCAGGCATGCAGGGGGCAAATCAACGTGGCGCCCCCAAGAAGGCCGTCCGCCAGTGGTCCGCCGCGATGCGGGCATTCGGCCTGCACCGCGTACACTTCGCCGCCTCGCGTGTGGAACACTGCGATCTTTTCGCCATCCACCAAGTAAACGCGGCCTTCACCCGGCGGAACATTACTCACGGGACCCAGTTTCGTCATTGGAGAATCGGCAGCACCGAAGCGAACTGGTTGTCGTTGGCCGGCAGCCAGGCGTCTTTCCACGGATCCTTCCAGGCGGCCTTCGAATCGGCGATCTCCCGATCCAGCCGCTCGGCGATGCCCTCGCTGTCCTCGACCACAATGGCGCGAATCCGGTCGATGCCCAGCCGTTGCACGAAGCCGTGCGTGCGCTCCAGATATTTGGCGTTCTCGCGATAGTACTGGATGAAGCGGCCCATGTATTTCAAAACCTCCTCATGGCTCTCCGCGTGGCACAGGATGTCTCCCTTGCGGACGGACGAGCCCGCCGCGCCGCCGATATAGATTTCCCATTTGCCGCCTTCCACGGCCACGGCGCCCAGATCCTTGACCATGGCTTCGGAGCAGTTACGGGGGCAACCGGCGGTGGCGAGCTTCAGCTTATGCGGGCTGTCGAAGCCCTGAAATTCCTTTTCGATCTTCAGGGCGAGGTCGATACTGTCGCCCAGCCCGAAGCGGCAAAAATCGGAACCCACGCAACTCTTGCACGTGCGGTAAGTCTTGCCGTAAGCGTAGCCCGACGGCATGTCGAGATCGTGCCAGACTTTAGGCAGATCGTCTTTCCTGATGCCCAGCAGGTCGATGCGCTGTCCGCCGGTCAGTTTGACCAGGGGAACGTGATACTTCTCGGCCACGAACGCGATACGCCGTAACTGAGCGGGGCTGGTAATGCCGCCGGGAATCTGCGGCACCACGGAAAACGTGCCGTCCTTCTGGATGTTGGCGTGAATGCGCTCGTTGATGAAGCGCGCGTCTTTCTCATCCTCATATTCGGCTTTCCAGAGCGTCTTGAGAAGGGATGCCAGACCCGGCTTGCTGGCGGCGTCTTCCTTGCCACCCGCCAGATAATCGAACACCGCAGAGACCGATCGCAGGTTGCGCTCCTGAATGGCGCGGATCAATTCAGGTTTAGTGAGCGGCACGCCTGGAACGTAGTAATGGACCGAAGGATCTTCTTCGACTTTTCCGCCGCACGCCCAATCGACGATCTCGGCCACCATCGATTTGCACGAGCCGCATCCCATGCCGGCGCGGGTGGCGTCCATCACCGCCTTCGCATTGCGCTTGCCGGAATTGACGCAGGCCACGATGGCGCCCTTGCTTACGCCGTTGCAGTTGCAGACCTGAGCGCCCGCGGCCATTTCGGCGAAGGTGACCTGCTTCGGAGGATCGCCGATATCGAAGAGCAGATGCAGCCGTTCTTCGGGCAGCGGCGTGTTGCGGTCGAAAGTCTGAATCAGGTAGGCGGCCTTGCTGATGTCGCCCAAAAGGATGCCGCCCACCAGGCGCCCGTCGCGGATAATCAGCTTCTTGTAAGTGCCGCGTTTCGGTTCGGAGAACTGCACCACTTCGTCCTCGGGTGTCTGCGGCTCAACGACGCCCATCGACGCGACTTCAACTCCCATCACCTTGAGCTTGGTAGCAACCTTCGAACCGTGATACGCGGCGCGGGGATTCTTGCCCGTGATGTGGTCGGCGAGCACTTTGGCCTGCTCCCATAAAGGGGCCACCAGGCCGTACATATGGCCGCGATGCTGCGCGCATTCGCCCACGGCGTAAATGTTGGGGTCGTCGGGACAGCGCATCTGATCGTCGACCACAATGCCGCGTTCCACGGTAAGACCGCAGCCGGCGGCAATTTCCCAATTGGCGCGAATTCCGGCGGAGATAATCACCATGTCGCACTCGAGAGTAGCGCCGTCGGCGAAGCGCAATCCGAGCACCTGATCCGCTCCGAGGATGGCGGTGGTGTTCTTCTTCAGATGAACTTTCAGACCCAGCGCTTCCATGCTGGTCTTGAGAATGGCGCCGGCGCCCGGGTCGAGTTGCTGTGGCATCAGATGGCCGCCGAGGTGCACCACATGGACATTCAGACCGAAGTTCTGCAGGCCCCGCGCGGCTTCGAGGCCCAGCAGGCCGCCGCCGATGACCGCGGCCGAATGCTTGCCCTGCGCCCAGCCGGCTATCTTGCGGCAATCGTCGAGCGAACGGAATACAAAAACACCCGGCTTCAGGCTGCCGTCTGGCATATGGCTGCCTTCCATCTGCGGGATGAAAGCGCGGCTGCCGGTGGCAATGATCAGCTTGTCGTAATGCTCCGGCTGGCCGTCTTCGCCGTAGACGAGCCGCGCCCGGCGCAGCAGGCCGGAGGCACGTTTTCCGGCGTGCAAACGGATGTTATTTTCTTCGTACCAGGAAAGGGGATTGAGGAAGATCTCTTCTTCTTTGTACGAACCGTTGAGCACGTTCGAAAGAAGAATCCGGTTATAGTTGCCGGTCGGCTCCTCGCCAAACATGGTGATTTCAAACTGCCCGGCGCCGCCGCGCGCGAGAATTTCCTCGACCGTCCGCGCGCCTGCCATGCCATTGCCGATGACAACGAGCTGTTTTTTGTCCATGATTAGTCGATCTCCATAAACCCGGCGTCGATCAGCACCGAGGAACTCAGTCCCGCCGGCCCCGCGATCAGAATTTCCACTTCGGTTCCGGGGGCAATGTCCTCGACCACGGCGAGCGGTACGTGAATCGCTCCTTTGGCGCCGACAGGGAAATAGCGCATGGCTTTACCCCCGGCGGCGATCACCAGATAGATCATCTCGGCCGCGGGATTTCCGGCGCGGAAATAGATGGTCTGAGAGCGTTTGTCGGGCGGCACTTTGTAGACGACCGGGGGCGCAAACGACTCCGGCGTTTCGAGGCCGCGGCCTTTCCATGCAAATAATCCCTGTATGAATGCGGGTTTCTCTAACACGTATTTCCTTTCTCGATGCGGACTGCACAAACTTTGAACTCGGGCATGCGCGATACCGGGTCGAGCGCCGGGTTGGTCAGGAGGTTGGCCCGGCCCGATCCTCCGTAATGAAAAGGGACGAACACAGTGTCCATGCGGATGGAGGCGGTCAGCTGCGCTTTCATGACGGCGGTGCCGCGGCGGGTGGTGAGACTGACCTCGTCTCCGCTCACGATTCCGTAGGTCCGGGCCATCGACGGATGGATCTGGACGAACGCTTCGGGCGCGGCATTCATGAGCGCGGGGACTCTTCTGGTCTGGGTGCCCGATTGATACTGCGCCATCACGCGGCCCGTGGTCAGGAAAAGCGGAAATTCGTCGTCGGGCTGCTCGGCGGCGGGCTGGAAGGCGACCGGGTGGAAGCGCGCCCTGCCATCTTCGGTTGGAAACCGTTCCAGAAAGAGGCGCGGTGTGCCGGGGTGGTCTTCGCCGGGACAGGGCCAGAAAATGCCGTCCTCCTGGCGGATGCGGTCCCAGGTGATCCCGGAATAATCGGCTACGCCGCCGGCCGATGCGCGCCGCAATTCATCGAAGATTTCCGCGGGTTGCGAGGGGAAAAATCGACCGTACCCGAGCCGCGCCGCCAGTGCGGAAATTGCCTCGACGTCGGTGCGCACGCCTGCCGGCGGTTCGGTGGCGCGCTGCCTGAGGATGACGCGGCCTTCGAGGTTGGTCATAGTGCCTTCTTCTTCAGCCCACTGCGCCGAGGGGAGGACAACGTCGGCGCGTTCGGCCGTCTCGGAAAGAAAGAAATCGGATACCGCGAGGAAGTCGAGCGCGTTGAGGCGCTGTTCGATATGGCGGGCGCGCGGCGCTGAAACCGCGATATTCGAGCCGAAGACGAGCAGCGCGCGTACGCCCCCTTCGGTGCCCATGGCGTCCAGCATTTCGTAGGCGGAGAGGCCGGGCTTAGGGAGATCGACTTCCTTAACGCCCCACACACCGGCAATAAAGGCGCGGTGTTCCGGGTTGTCGAGCTTGCGGTAACCGGGCAACTGGTCGGCCTTCTGGCCGTGCTCGCGCCCTCCCTGGCCGTTGCCCTGACCGGTGAGGCAGCCATAGCCGCAGTTCGGTTTGCCCGCCTTCCCGAGAGCCAGCGCCAGATTGATGAACGCGAGGACGTTGTTGACGCCATGGCTTTGCTGCTCGGGACCGCGCGCCGTAAGTATGATGGCCGTTCTGGCGCGTCCCAGCAAATCCGCGGCGCGGCGCAACTGGTGTTCCGGCACGCCCGTAATCCTCTCGACGCGCTCCGGCCAGTACGAAGATACGGCGCGCCGGACCAGTTCGAAATCCGTGGTGCGCCCGGCGATGAACGCTTCGTCGATGAAGCCTTCTTTCACGGCGATGTGCAGCAATCCGTTGGCAAGGGCGGCGTCGGTTCCGGGGGTGATCTGCAGGTGCAGTGTCGCGGCCGTGGTGGTTGGCGTAGAACGCGGGTCGACTACGATCAGCGAACCGCCCCGTTCCTTCTGCTCCTGGAAGTACTGCATGACGGGCGGCATGGTTTCCGCCAGATTGCTGCCGACCAGAAGAATCGTCTCCGCCCCGGAAATGTCGGCGAGGGGAAACGGAAGGCCGCGGTCGATGCCGAAGGCTTTAATCGAAGCCGCGGCCGCCGACGACATACAGAACCGGCCGTTGTAATCGATCTGCGAAGTGCCCAGCGCCACGCGGGCGAACTTGCCGAGCAGATAGGCCTTCTCGTTGGTGAGGCCGCCTCCTCCGAATACGCCCACGGCATCTTTTCCGTACAGGGACTGCGCATGTTCGATGGCCAGCGCAATGCGGCCGAGCGCCTCATCCCAGCCGGCGGGCCGGAGCGGTTCCGTACGGGCGTCGCGCACCAATGGCGTGAGCAGGCGTTCGGGACTGTTCAGCAATTCGGCCGATGTCCAGCCTTTCTGACACAATCCGCCGCGATTAGTGGGAAAGTCGCGCTTCGTCACGTCCCAGGACGCGCCCGTTCCGGGTTGCAGGTGCATGCCGCATTGCAGCGAGCAGTAGGGGCAATGTGTGGCGCAGACACGCGCTCTCCGCAGCTCGGGCAGGAGAACCGGCATTTCGAACGATTGATGGGAGCGTAGAGGCACGAATCTACCCTTGGTTCACAAAAGATCGAGCCGACAGGGCAGTTTCAGACGGGGAAAAAAATAGCCGCGGGAGCAGGCCCGCGGAAGAGTCCAGAATAGCATGATGAGGCGCGCCCAGCCTTTAGCCGGTATCGATTCTCCCCTCAGTACCTCGGTGTCGGGAGTTGCGCCCACGTTTTTCCGCAGCCGCAGGGCATTTTGCGGGCTTCAGGGGGAGTCATCTTTCCGATGCGTTTGGGGACCTGGAACGGCGTAAGTGCGGACGTCGCAGCCAAGTGGCGACACTCGACTCCGGCCAAGACGACCGGCGAAGCGCGCAACGTCGCCGAGAGCATAAACCTGCAAGAATGGTTGAACAGGCATGATAACGCGATTGACCTTGCGCAATTTCAAGAGTGTGGGCGAACAGGTTTATGACTTTACGCAGTTCGACTTGTTGGTTGGGCGCAATAACAGTGGGAAGAGTACCGTGCTCCAGGCTCTTGCTATTTGGCAATTTTGTGTCGACGAGTTCCACCGTTCGAAACGCAGCGGATCCAAAGGAATTCAAGTAGTACTCCCGAACTTCACAGCGCTCCCCGTACCGGAGTTTAACTTTTTATGGAAAGATCGGACCGATCGACGCTGGCCTCTCGTCAACGGCAAGAAGGTACAGGAATACATCCTGATCGGCATTGATCCGGAATGGCGGCAGCCGACCGGGGAACTCGGCTCATTTGGTGTCGAGCTGCGCTACCACTCAACGCAGACTATATATGCAATTCCGCGTGATGGCTGGGGGAAATTCCGGGAGTGTGAGCAGCGCGGAGATTTGCCGAAAATTGCTTATGTACCTCCGTTCTCGGGTCTGGAGCCCACTGAGAAGTGGTTGGATGAAGCGCCGATTCGTCAACAAGTGGGAAAGGGGCAGCCCGGCAGCGTTCTACGCAACCTCTTGCTGCGTGTTTGCCCATCGCGTCCTCGCGGAGCAGGACGCCCGTCCAAGGCGGACGTGACGCCGCCTGAATGGCGAGAGCTGGCAAGTATCGTTAAAAGGTGGTTTTCAGTCGACATTCACGAGCCTGGATACGACTCGGCCAAGGATGTCTACATTACTGTCGAGTACAGGCAGAACGACAAAGACTTCGATATCATCGCCGGCGGGAGCGGCTTCCACCAAACCCTTACGCTTCTGGCATTCCTGTACGGCTACAAGCCGACAACCATCCTGCTCGATGAGCCAGACGCTCACTTGCATGTCAATTTACAGCGGGAGATTCTCGACTACTTCAAAAGCAGGGGCTCCGAAACCAGTACCCAGTTCTTGATCGCAACGCACGCCGAAGAGTTTGTGCGAGGGGTTGATGTCGGTCAACTTGTTTCCCTTCTAAATCAGGTCCCCCGTCGAGTGCAGTCGGCGCCGGAGGTCCTACGGGCAATGGCTGAGGTCTCGAATGAGGAGATCGCCCGGTTGATTGGCTCGCCTTACATCTTATATGTGGAGGGGGAAAGCGACGAGCGCATCCTGCGAGCGTGGGCCGGGCCGTGCAACGCCCAAGCCACCATGGACAGGATCTGTTTCAAGACAATGGGCGGGGGCGACAAACAGCTGATGAAAAATCGCGCAGCCGAACACTTTGCGGCGCTACAACAAATCATTCCGGAGGTTGAGCGAATAGTGCTGATGGACTATGACGACAGAGCCAGTTTCCACCCTGAACCCGACAACCCAACAATGGTCGAGTGGAAGCGCAGAAACATCGAAAACTATCTGCTCGTGCCTGACGCCTGGAAGCGGGCCGCGCTGCAGTTCAGTCCTGGAGAACTATTCGTACCGCACATACTGCGCACGATCGACGATTTCTTCGTCGGTCAGAATCTGACATTGCCTCCCGGGAGAACGTGGCGGGACGTCACGGCGAATGTTTTCAGTGCCGTAGATGGCAAGCGCATTCTGTTCGAAGATGATAACTCGCTGTTCCAATTGTTGCGGGGTAGCCGACCGTCGGTGCAATTGATCCGCGAGCAAATAGCCGTCTCGATGGTTTCTGAAGAAATACACCAAGACGTCCATGACTTTATTGACAAGCTGTCCAGACTGACTGAGACGGCTTAGGCGGGCCCTCGTTCTCCCAGCATCCGATGGAACCCCAATTGCGGTTCGGCGACATTTGACCTGACTATCGCTCTTGTCCTGGAAACCCGTAGATTTGCTCAGTCAGTTGGCTGCTGGGCTGTGGACACGATATCGCCGGGTGACGACAGCTGAGAGCGATGTCGATTGGCCATAAAATGCGCGACCGTCGAAGTGAGCCCGTGCAAGCTCAAATGCGGTTCCGGGAAAATCATCTCAACCGGACGCCTGCCCGACGACGACGCTATCAATCGGAATTGCGGCGCGTGTTTTGTTGCGTCATGCCGAACATTCAAAATCGCGCAAGAAATTCGAGATAGCCGAATTTGCCGTCCTTCCCACTGGGATAAATCTCTTCCATCACCGCCAGACCCTGTGTGTAGCCAAAGTACGCGGTAGCCGTATATTTGGGATGGATGCGATATTCGACGCTGGTGTCGTAAAGATTCCCCAGCGAGCGCCGTCCCGAGGTGGCGCGCCCAGTGTACCCGAAGGTCCACGGCTGAAAGGCACCGCCGCCGCTGTACCAAAGGTCCGTCGCATCGGTGAGGCGCAACGAGTGGAATTCGCTCGAAGTGGTTATCTTCGGGTGCGGGCGCAGGATCAGCGACGCCCAGGCGTCCTCGGTGTTCATCATGTTGAAGAAGGGAAATCGCGCGTAAGTGCGCGGCGTAGGCAGTAACTGGAAGAACGTCCCATGGGTTGTGTCGTTGGGATTGCTGTCGCCGGAACCCCACGTATATCCACCCCGCAGCCACGGTTTGACGGCAGGAAGGATGTTCGGCTGAATTCCCGCTTCCAGATCGAAAGCTCCCGAGCGCTGTTTCTGGGTACCCCAGCGGCCGGTCTGCACGGCGCCCCATGCCATTAGGTCAACAGTTCCGGCGCCCGTCTCGATGGCATGAATGCTGTGGCCGCCGAAGGTCTGGATCGCGATGTTTTCGGTGTCCCCTTTACGCACCGCCAGCGGCCTGTTATCAGTCTTCAGAATGTGCCGGAAGTCGTTGTATTCGATGGCAAAGAATCGTGTATCGGCCGAATGGCGCCCGTGACCCCACTCGTGGGTGTACGCGCCATAACCGAAAGCGATCCGATTCCAACCCCAGCCATCCACCTGAAACACGCCTCGGGTGGGCACGGCGGACACGAACGTGATGTTGTCCGACGGCGTCGCCCACACATAGTGCAGCCCGTCCAGGCTGCGGCCCACGTCTGAAAAGGCGAAGTTGCCGATCAGCCGGGCCGCCACACGATCGCGTTTCACCGCCGCGAGCGTTGCGTTTTTCGGCGCAATTTCGCTTCCGTCCAGAAACTCGAAGCGTCCGATCTGAAGTGAACTCGACTGGCTTCCCAGATCGCGAAAATTAACGAAGAGGCGTTTCGGAAAAATCATAGCGGCGAATCGGGAGGAGTGGTTTGCGGTGTAGTCGTTCGAGCCCAGTCCCAGAGCTCCCTGCGGCGCCGCGTCGGTTGCCTTGTCCGGAAGATCCAGCAGAAACGGAACGGCGAACTCGGCGTCCCAATCCCAGCGATCCAGTTTCCTTGAGAAGTTAAGGCGCAGCAGATCGCCCGAATAGGCGTACGCGTTCTCCCCCGCGACTGGCTGAAACCAGTCCCAACCGTAGAGACGAAGGCGGAGCGTGGCGCTGAAATCCACACTCCCCAACTGAATCGAATCGGTGGCTGGTGAGGATTGCCCAAGGGCCATTCCGGCCGTTAACGCGGTAAGAATCGACACTCTACTCCACAGCACGCTTTTCCCTCTTTCCCAGGGCACCGGCTCGTGGTTCCCGTGAGCCTGCAGGGCGCATGTTGTTAAGCGGGCCGAATGTCCTGTTTTCCTGTTGGTTGTGGACGCGCGCGGTCCGGAGTGACGGGGTGTCCAGTGCAAGTCCGCACCGGTGCATTCAGCGTACCGGCTTGACACGGGTGAAGTCTAATCGAAATTGTGAATCATGAATATGAGACCGGTGTTGAAAAAGTTAATTTGGCGCCGTAAGCCCCCGCCTGCTCACCTGTGCTCGTAATCCGTGAAAACGTAGTCTCTCGTCTTCACCGTCGTGTGGCACACGAACCCGCATTTGGCGTCGTTCCCCTGCGGCGGCTTGTCTGCCATGGTGCCGGGCGTGAAAGTATCGGATGCAGTGTCATAGTCGAAGACTCCGTATCCCCACCCGCCGCTGTCCGCGAACCGCTTGCTGTCCTTCACCATGAAATCGACATCATCCTGGGGGCCAGGCACCGTCGCTGCGGGAAACGTCTCCATCTTTACCGGTTTCCAATGGATCTTCGCCAGCTTCGATCCGTCGGGAAAAGGTTTACCGTTGCCGGGAACGCCAGCCTGGTAGGCCTTGATCATCACTGGGTTCGCGAGTATCGCCGCAACATGGGGTCCGTCCTGACTGATAGAAACGAGCTGCCAGGCCTCGTATCCTCTGAACTCCGAGAACGCCAGCCCATTCGGCACTTTCCGGGTGTACTTGTCCGGCGCGGCCATGGCCAGCGCCACTAAAACTGAGAGAAATGCTCCGGCGAACACCTTTACCCCGATACTTTTGCGTTCCATGCCCAACCTCCTTCGCTCCTCCGATTGCAAACGGCAGGCCAGCCCGACGATGGCGCTATGAGATTGAAGTGAAGCCGTTTTTCAACATCGCGCCGCGCGCCGTGCGTGTCGAGACTGTCGAATAGCGGTCTCAATGGCGGCGGTTCACCGTGATTGATGTAGTCTTGAGGCATGCGGTGTGGTTGGCTTTGCTGCGCTCTTTCCCTGCTGCTGTCCCTCGGCCTGCATGCTGGGTTCATCAAAGAGTGGCAGGTGAAGGAAACCGCATCGGCTCCTGTGCTGGTCGCGGGGCGCATCGTCGACGTGCACAGGAATGAGCGCGTACCTGAAGACCGGTTATCGTGGAAAGCCGAAACGTGGTCCATGACCGCCGACGTGGAAGTGCTGCGCTCCTTCACGGCTTCCGGAATGCCGCTCGGCTCCTATCGGATTCAAGTCCACTTCCTCGCCTATGGACCGAGCGTTACCTTCTTCATCAATGGCTATCCACCCCCGCTGCCCTATATCGAATCCGGCGACGTTCGCATCCTGCCCCTGCGGGAAAACAGCAACCCCGCGTCCGAGCCGTGGCAGCTCATGGCGGATTCCGGCATGGACATTGCGATCCCGGTGCGGGCCGATGCCGAAAGCGATCCTTCGCTGCCGCCCCCGTCGTCCGCGCGCGCTTTTCTCATCCGGGAATTCGCCAACACGCTCAGCCGCGGTACGCCCGGCGAAGTAGTCCCCCTGAGCGGTTATCTCTCTCGAAAGCGGGAAGACCTTTCCGGGGAATTAATGCCGTTAATGGAAGCGGCGATCGGCGACAATCGGCAGCAGTGGGCCGAGATCGCCGCCAGCCTGCACGCCGCGCGCGGCATTCCCCGGCCCACCATGGCTGAACTTTTCGAGGTCAGGCCCGAATCTTCGCGGCAGGCTGATCCTCTTCAGGCAAGCCTTCCTCTCCTCCAGGCCGTGCTGCGAAAACTGCACTCTTCTCCCGCCACGGAGGACCTGTTGATCGAAACCTGGATTGCCAACGCTCCGTTCAATGCCTGGGGATCGGCCAACTCGCTCGTCGAGTATGCCGATCGCCCCCTAACCACCGAAACCCTGCGGCGGGCGCTGAGAAACGATCTGCGCGGCTCGTCTTATATCGCCATGGTGCTTGCCAATCACGGCAGCCAGGCGATTCTGCCCGACGCTTTGGCCCGCGCATTCCGGGTCATCGACGATCCCGCCGGGCTCGGCGCCGACCTCAACGAAGTTCAGGGCGCCGCGGCCCTGTTGCGCGACCACGGAAGCGATCGGGACCTGACGCGGCTGGCGTCGATTGTGCGCAAGTATCAATCGCTCGACGCGAAGTATTACGGTGTGCTCTGGCAGTATGCTTCTGAATCGGATAATCCGCGTGAGGTTGGCGTGCTCGCCGTCGTTCTTGCCGACCGCCGCATTGCGTCCGGCACTATGCGCTACTGCGATTACGCGCTCGGGGAATTCGACAGGCTCACCAGGGAGCAGTTCGATGTTGCCGCCGCAAGCATTCCGCAACGGGACGCGGCAATTTCCCGCGCCCTCGCACGGATCGCCCAAGCATCGATCAAGGCGCGCTGATCTCTGTCGAGTGCCAAAAAGCGGTGGGCGCATCTCGCCACATTGCCCCCTTGTTTATTGCCGGACATGCGGCTTACCAGGACAACAGCCTTTCAGTCCAGGACCGCTTCTCCGGAAGGAAATTGCGGATCACCGCCACCAGGTACGGCCGCGAATGCTTCGCGCCGTAAGCGGCGAATCCCGTCGCGACGAGCTCTTTCGAAGCGACCGCGTAGTGTTCGAGGAACGCGGCGCCGACCACCATCCCCGTAGTCCGCACAGCCACCGCAGCCGAACGGGAAAGCCATTGGAGATGCGCGGGAACGGACGAGAGCGCCGACATGCCCATGGCCGCCGACACACTGAACACGGATCGATCCACGGTTTGCGACACCGTCCGAAGATTGCTCCACGCGCGCTCCACATCCGCCGCCGTGGGCAACCGCGCCTGCGGCAACACCGCCAGGTTTTCGCGAAACTGCTCCCACTCGCGGCGCAACCCCGCGACGTCGAGAGGTGGCATATTGACGGTCAGTGCCAGATGCGTGCTGGTGCGCTCCAGCCCATCCAGCAATTGCGCCATAGTTTCGAACTGCGCATCGGCGTCGAGCAACCCTTCCGCCTTCAGTGCGTCGCCGATTTCTGTGAAAAGAGTCTTGCCGGCGCGCGTCGCATCGCCGAGGGCGGCCAGCACCCAGACCGGCGAAACGAACAGGGTCAGGATGCCCACCATTTCGATACTCGTCCCGGTCGCATAACGGTATACGAACTTGCGCGCCAGAGGATCCCGCCGGGGATAAATATCGCTCACGCCGCCCAGTTGTTCGATCAGAAACCGCAGTCCCACGCCCGCCGTCGCTCGATAGAGCGCCGCCTGCCGGATGCCGGGCGGCAGCGCGAGTTCGCTTACTTCCCGAAGTAGTCCACCGCTGAGAGCGCTCAGAGAACGCACGGTACGCTCCGGCAGCGACAGCGCGTAAAGGTAGGGGGCGGCACGCATATCTTCAGTATCGTCCGTGGTGAGGACGAATTCGGCCCTGCCCGCCCCCGGCTTAAAATTCCTGCGGCTTAAAATTAGAGGAACTGTGCCGTCCGCGACTCCGGTAGCGTTCGATGAAGCCAGGCAGCGCATGGCAACGCTGGGCATCGCGGCTCTCCTCGCTACCGCCGGAGGTTTTCTCGATGGCTTCATGTGGGTCGGGCATGGCCATGTCTTCGCCAATGCCATGACCGGCAACGTAGTCCTGCTCGGCATTAATTGTTTCTCCGGCTCCTGGCGCAGCGGCCTTCCGCATCTCGAAGCGATTCTGGCTTTCCTCGCTGGCGTCGGCGCGGCTCAGGCGATGCAATTGCGCTCGAAGCGGCTCGGCTCTGGCGCCCACTATTCCATCGTTCTCCTGCTCGAGACCAGCGTCCTCCTGATCCTCAGCATGCTGCCGCCCGCGACGCCGGATATCCTGTTCATCGTCGCCATTGCGTTTGCCGCATCGATGCAGGTTCAAGCCTTCCGCGAGGTCGACGGCAAGAGCTATAACTCGACGTTCACCACCGGCAACCTGCGCACTTTGAGCGAGGCCGCGTACTGCTGGTTTTTCGATAGCCGCAGCCCCGCGAC
>Ga0302320_10001117_pt1 | contig 64362 bp, 58 predicted proteins | sample Bog_T0_3_FD_202130 | JGI IMG/M metagenome (GOLD analysis project Ga0302320, IMG submission 202130) | Peat permafrost microbial communities from Stordalen Mire near Abisko, Sweden - Bog_T0_3 | ecosystem: Environmental > Terrestrial > Soil > Wetlands > Peat | place: Sweden: Abisko, Stordalen Mire...
CGCCCGGTCGAGATCGGAGACCTTGAGATGAACGTGCCCGATCCGCGTTCCCGCGACGATGGGTGTTGCGCTGTCAGGCATGCTGTCTCCGGATCAGGGTTGCTTCAGCCCCGATCTATGCAGCGCCCGTCCGCTACGCAAGCTCGGAAACCTGACCCTCCGGCAGCTCGAACTCAAACGTGTTCAGCGTCATCGACACCAGGGTGTAATATCCGCATAGCCCGATGATTTCGACCAGCCCGCGCACGCTGAGCACTTTCTCCGCCTCGTCGTACAGCGATTTGGCAAGGCCGTGACCTTCATGCAGCGATTTGGAAACGTCGTAGATCATCTTCGCCTTCGGGTCGTCGAAATGCGGCGTGCGGCGATCCCGGATGGCGTCGATGATCTGCGGGTCCATGCCGCCCGCCAGCGCAAGCCGCTTGTGGGCGAACCATTCGTAATGCGAGGTCCAGTGCCGCGCGGTGACCAGGATCGCGATCTCCGACAGTTTGGCCGGAAACAGCGTATCGAAGCGCAGGAAGCCGCCGAGCCGCGTGGCGTGCCGCGCCATCTCCGGGCTGTTGAGCCAGGCCATCATCGGCGGCGGCGGCTTGCCGCGCTTGCCGGCGATCGATTCGTCGTAGGTCTGTTTCTGATCCGCGCTCATTTCGTCAGGGGAAAGCAACTTCAGCCGCATCTTGTGTTTCCTCTCTTGTTCTTGATTGTTGCGGTTGCTTGCGGCCGTCGTCACCTGATCGGTGGTGCGTACTGGATGCCGCCGGCGCTCCAGAGCTGGTTGAGGCCGCGGGGAATGCCGAGCTTCGAGCCTGATCCGACGTTGCGTTCGTAGACCTCGCCGTAATTGCCGACGTGGCGGATGATGCGTACGGCCCAGTCCTTGGTCAGCCCAAGCTCCTCGCCGTAAGTGCCTTCGGTGCCGACCAGCCGCATCACGTCGGGCTTCTTCGACTTCAGCGCCTCGTCGATGTTCTTCGAGGTAATGCCGAGTTCTTCGGCGTTGATCATCGCATACAAGGTCCACTTCACGATCAGCATCCAGTCGTCGTCGCGCTCCCGCACCACCGGCGCCAGCGGCTCCTTTGAAATGATGTCGGGCAGGATGACGTGATCGCCGGGCTTGCCGAGTTGTAGACGCAATGCATAAAGCTGGGATGCATCGGCGGTGAAGGTGTCGCATTTGCCGGAATCGTAGGCCTTGACCACCTCGTCCAGCTTGTTGAATTTCATCGCCTGGTATTTCATGTTGTTGGCGCGGAAATAGTCGGCGAGGTTGAGTTCGGTCGTCGTTTCAGATTGCACGCAGATCTTGCTGCCATCGAGCGCCAGCGCGGAATCGATGTTGCGCGCCCGCGGCACCATGAAGCCTTCGCCGTCATAATAGGCCACCGCCGGGAAATACAGGTCGTACGAAGTCTCGCGCGACATGCTCCAGGTCGAGTTGCGCGAGAGAATGTCGACCTTGCGGTTCTGCAGCTCCCTGAAGCGCTCGTTGGCGTCCAGCGGGATGAATTTGGCCTTGCTCGGATCGTCAAAGATGGCGGCGGCGACCGCTCGGCAGAAATCCACGTCGAAGCCGGTCCAGTTGCCCTTGTCGTCGGGAATCGAGAAGCCCGGCAGGCCGGTATTGACGCCGCACAAGACCTCGCCACGCCGGACCGTGCGTTTCAGCGTCCGCGTGTCGTAGCGCTCATAGGTGATGGCGGCAGCCGCGACCGCGACTGCGACCGCCAGCCCGATCAGCAGGCCGCCTCGGAATGTCCGCATCATGTGTTTCTCGCCAATATCAGGGAAAAGGCTGGCCGCGAACGCGGCCGCCGCGGTTACAATTCCGGCTTCTGCCGCACGACCACCTTGGTGCCGACCGGAACGCGGTCATAGAGGTCGGCGACGTCGGCATTGACCAGCCGGAAGCAGCCGGACGACACCTGGGTGCCGATCGTATCGGGACGATTGGTGCCGTGGATGCGATAGACCGTGGTGCCCAGATACATCGCGCGCGCGCCGAGCGGATTGCCGGGTCCGCCGGCCATGAAGCGCGGCAGATAGGGCTGGCGTGCGATCATCTCCGGCGGCGGTGTCCAATCCGGCCACTCCGCCTTGCGGGTGATGTTCAGAAGGCCCTGCCACTGGAAACCGTCACGGCCGACGCCGATACCATAGCGCAGCGCGCGGCCGCCGCCCTGGATCAGGTAGAGATGGCGTTCGGCGGTCGAGATGATGATGGTGCCCGGCGGTTCGGTGGTGCGGTAGAACACCATCTGCTTGCGGTATTCCGGGTCCAGCTCCAGCGAGTCATCGGGCAGCAACCCCGGCTGGTCGCCGACGTCGGGCTGCTGGGCAAAGCTGTGCGAGGCCGAAAGAATCAGGCCGGCCACGGCCATCATCATCCAGATCAGATGCCGAAATCTTGTCATCCAGAACTCTCCTCGTTGGACGCGGCCTGCGGTTGCCAAATCACCGGCGCCATCAAATCTCAGGGATGGCGCGAAGGCAAGCAACCCGGGTACCTTGCTGGAATACCTTCGGTTTTCGCGGCGCCCGATCCTTGCGAAGGGCACGAAAGCTCTATTTCGGCGCCAGCCACAGTCTCAGGGCAAAGGAAACGATCGCGACCGCGCCGACGCCCGCCAGCCAAAGTGCTGCAAACCACAACAGCCGTTGCGCCAGCGGTCGCGGCTTTTGCTCCGTTGCCATCAATGATAGCCGGCCTCGGGATTTACCTTGCCGCGGAATACCCAATAGGCCCACGCAGTGTAGCCGAGGATCAGCGGTATCAGCACGGCGACGCCGGCTAGCATGAAGAGCTGGCTGTTTTCGGGCGAGGCCGCCTGCCAGATGGTGATGCTCTGCGGCACGATCCAGGGATACATGCTGATGCCGAGCCCGGCATAGGACAGCGCGAACAGCGCCAGCGTCAGAAAGAATGGCGGGTAATCGCGCCGGCTGGCGAGGCTGCGCAGCAACAGCGCGCTCACCGCGGCGACCGCGATCGGCACCGGCGCCGTCAGGATGATATTGGGCCAGGCGAACCAGCGCTCGGTATATTGCAAATGGAGGAACGGGGTGGCGACGCTGACCGCGCCGATCGCGCCCAGCATCGCGAACACCAGCGACCAGCTCAGCCGATAGGCCTTGTCGCGAAGCTCGCCTTCGGTCTTCAGCACCAGCCATGTCGCCCCGAGCAGCGCATAGCCGATCGCCAGCGCCAGGCCGGTCAGGATGCTGAACGGCGTCAGCCAGTCCCACCAGCCGCCGGCATAATGCCGGCCTTCGACATGAACCCCCTGCAGGATCGCGCCGAGCGCAATTCCCTGCGCCAACGCCGCCAGAAGCGAGCCGCCGGCAAAGGCGATATCCCATCGGTTACGCAGGCGCTGCGTGGTTCGCCAGCGGAATTCGAACGCCACGCCGCGAAAGATCAGGCCGATCAGCATCGCGACGATGGGCGTATAGAGTGCCGGCATCAGTACCGCATAGGCCAGCGGAAACGCCGCCATCAGGCCGCCGCCGCCGAGCACCAGCCAGGTTTCGTTGCCGTCCCAGACCGGGGCGACGCTGTTCATGATCACGTCGCGATCGCGCTTGTCCGGAAACAGCGGAAACAGGATGCCGAGGCCGAGATCGAAGCCGTCCATCACCACGTAAACAAACACCGCAAACGCGATGATGAACGCCCAGACCGTTGCAAGGTCGATGCTGGCGGTCATGAGGCGGTCCCTTCCGCAGCCACGCCGGCTGCCGGCGTGATGCCGCCGGCGCGCAGCGGCATGTCGCCGCCCGGTCCCTGTTCGCCTTGATGTGGCGGCTGTGCCATCAGCCGGAACAGGTAGGTCAGGCCCGCCGCATAGACGATGAAATAGACGATGACGAAGGCCAGCAGCGAGGAACCGACCGCGGGCGCGGCGAGCGGGGAGGCGGAATCGGCGGTGCGCAGCAGTCCGTAGACCGTAAAGGGTTGCCGGCCGACCTCGGTCGTAAACCAGCCGGCCAGCACCGCGATAAAGCCCGCAGGCCCCATCGCCAGTGCATAAAGATGCAGCCAGCGCGATCGATAAAGCCCGCCTCGCCAGCGCGCATACAGGCTGAGCAGGCCGAGGCCCAGCATCAGCAATCCCATCCCGACCATGATGCGGAACGACCAGAACAGGATCGGCACCGACGGCCAGTTTTCGCGCGGCACGGTATCGAGGCCGGCGAAGGGTGCATCCAGCGAGTGTTTGAGTATCAGCGAACCCAGTTTGGGGACTTCGATGGCATAGTCGACCTTGCCCGCGGCTTGATTGGGCAGGCCGAACAGCACCAGCGGCGCGCCGTTACTGTAGCTCCGGTAGTGGCCTTCCATCGCCATCACCTTGGCGGGCTGATGTTCGAGCGTGTTGAGGCCCTGCTGATCGCCGGCCAGAATCTGGATCGGTGCCACCAGCGTGGCCATCCACATCGCCATCGAAAACATCACGCGGGGACCGGCGACATGCTGGTCGCGCAGCAGGTGAAACGCGCCGACGGCGCCGACCACCAGCGCTGTGGTGAGATAGGCCGCCAGCACCATATGCACGAGGCGATAGGGAAACGACGGGTTGAAAATCACCTTGAGCCAGCTGGCGGCGACGAACTGGCCGTCGGCGTTGACCGCGTAGCCGGCCGGCGTCTGCATCCAGGAATTGGCCGACAGGATCCAGAACGCCGAAATCAACGTGCCGGTCGCGACCATCAGGGTGGCGAGGAAATGCAGCCGGTGGCCGACGCGCTCCAGCCCGAACAGCATCACGCCGAGGAAGCCCGCTTCAAGGAAGAACGCGGTCAGCACCTCATAGGCCATCAGCGGGCCGATCACGGGGCCTGCTCTGTCTGCGAACGCCGCCCAGTTGGTGCCGAACTGGTAGGACATCACAATGCCCGATACCACGCCCATGCCGAAGGCGACGGCAAAAATCTTCAGCCAGTAATTGAACAGGTTGATGAAGACCTCGCGGCCGGTCCACAGCCACAGCGCTTCCAGCACCGCGAGATAACTGGCGAGCCCGATCGAGAAGGCGGGAAACACGATGTGAAACGACATCGTGAACGCAAACTGCGCACGGGCCAACACCACGGCATCCCAGCCCTCGAACATCGACGCCACCCGCCACTGTGAGGTCGGGGTTTTATCACGCGCATTGCCGTGATGAAATCGCGTTGGCTTTCGTGTCAGCCCGCAAACGCAGAGCGACCCGGAGGGGGGCATCCCGTCCGGGTCGCTGGAGGTATCAGGCTAGAAAGAGCGTCGTGTCTGCGTCGCTGCTTGGTGGTGTATCAGGCGAGTTTTTCCACCTGATGTCGTCCCGTGTTTCATTTGTTTCTTTGGTTAACTCGCCCGGCGTTTCTACAGCGCCAAGCTGGAATCGGTCGGTCAAACAGCGGGCATCTCATTGAATTTATTGTGATTTATCTCATGCCGCCAGGCTGTCGACGCCGGCGCCTCTGAGCAGGTCGGCGAGCTGCTTGCGGGCATAGAACATCCGCGTCTTCACCGTGCTCTGCGGGATGCCGATGATCGCGCCGACCTCTTCCACCGATTTCTCGTGATAATAGACAAGGTTGATGATCTCGCGATGCGCCGGCGACAGTTTGGCGACGCAGGCGCGCAGGATGGCGCTGGTATTGCTGCGGTCCAGCGAAGCTTCGGGCGTATCGGCATCGTCGGCAATCTCGAGCATCTCCTCCTGGTCGATGTCCTCGTGCCGGCGCTGGCGCAGCGCCGTCAGTGCCTTGAAACGGGCGATCGACAACAGCCAGGTGGAAACCAGAGAACGGCCCTCGAACTGGCTGGCGGTACGCCAAACGTCGAGGAAAACCTGACTGACAAGGTCTTCCGCCATGCTGGCGTCGCGCACGATGCGCAGGACGAAACGGTAAACCCGCACATTGTGCCGGGAGTAAAGGATGTGCATCGCGGTCCGGCTGCCGTCGGCAATGCTTTCCAGCAGCATCTCATCCGAAGTCGCCTGCGCGGCGATGATGCCCTGACGGGCTGCGGCATTGATGGCAACGACGTTCTGCATGACCTGCTCCCGGTGTCACCGCTTTGGCGGCGCTTCGTTGGGCAAATTGTTAATGAGCCAACGTTTCGGGACTTCTGCACGCAACAGGGAAAATGGTTTCGTGCCCGGGAGAATTGTTTCGTCGCAGCTGTGGCGACGAAACAATCCGGCATGAAAGGCGAGCAATCTGAACAGGATGGGTTTCGGAGCGATTTTCGACTGATCCGCCTCCAGGCCCCCCGGCGGGCGCCGGTCCGGATCACTTTCCGCCGGCACAGGTCGGAAAACAGGCCTCCCGACCGGGACGGTCGGTGCGAAACGCTTCGATAAATCCGCCCTGTCGTTGCGTGACAAACACGGTCTTCCCGTCATCGCCGCCGAAGGCGAGGTTGGTCGGCTCCCTGCCGTGGAGCTGGATCTCGCGCTTCAATTTTCCCTCCGGGGTCAGTTCGGCGATGGTGCCCTTCAGGATCCGCGCCACGAACAGGTTGCCGTCGATGTCGGTGCGCAGGCCGTCGATGCCGAAATCATCGAACCGCTTCACCAGCCGGGGCGAGACAAGGTTCGTCCCGTCGATCCGGTACGACCAGATCTCCCGTGTATCGGACTCGCCCACGTAAAGCGTCTTGCCGTCCGGACTGAGATCGATGCCGTTAGTGGTGCTCATCTTGCGCCCCGCGGTCATCTTCTCGCCGAGCACAGTGCCGTCGGCGGATCTGCGGATCCGCCAGACCTGGCCGTCGTGCCGTTTCCAGTTCGGATCGCTCGCATAGAGCGTGCCGTCGAGCGCGACCGTCAAATCGTTCGGCTGGTTGAAGTCGTCGGAATGAAAATAGGGCTCGATGTCCTTTGCATCCGGACCAACCAGGAAAATGTTGTGGTTCTTGTAATCGGCGACAAACATCCGCCCCTTGGCATCGAAACGGATCGCAACGCCGATGCTGCCCTCCGGCAGCACCGCGAACAGCTCCGATTGCGAGGCGCCGTTGGCAAGCCTTCCGATCGTGCCGGCCTTGCCGAAATTGACCACATACAGATTACCTTGCGCATCGACCGCAGGCCCCTCGATTCCAAAGGTGTATTCGCCTGTGGGCGTGACCTGCCGGCTTTGAAATCTGGCTTCCTGCGCGCGTGCGGGCGCGATGCCGGCAACGGCCAGCCCACAAAGCAACACGGCGATTTCGCGCGATAGCGCAGCCGTTCGCATCCTTGTACTCACCTTTCAGACAGGGGTAGGCCTTGGGTGAGATGGGAAGCGCGCCGCTTCAGCCCTTGTCGCCGGCCGGCGAGAACAGGTAGCCGCCGCCGCGGATGGTGCGGATCACCGCAGGCTTGGTCGGGTCCGGCTCGATCTTGCGCCGGATTCGCATGATGCGCAGGTCGACGGCGCGGTCGAAGGCTTCGCTGTCGCGGGCGTTGGCCAATTCCAGCAGGCGCTCGCGCGACAGCACCCGCTTCGGATTGGCCGCGAATACCTTGAGCAGGCCGAATTCGGACGCCGTCAGCGGATGCTCGTTGCCTTCGTCGTCGCGCAGCGCCTGCGCCTCGAGGTCGAGCCATTTGGTTCCGAACCGCACCAATTGGTCCTTCGCGGCCTTGGCGCCGGCGGCCTCCGGCGATGCTGCCGGGGCCCGCGCCGGCGCACTGCGCCGCAACACCGAGCGGATCCGCGCCATCAATTCGCGCAATTCGCAAGGTTTTGCGATGTAGTCGTCGGCGCCGAGCTCCAACCCGACCACGCGATCGATCGGGCTTGCGGTCGCCGTCAGCATGATGACGGGGACATTGGTGCGGCTTTTCAGGTCGCGGATGATCGAAAGTCCGTCCTCCTCCGGCATGTTCAGATCGAGCACCACGAGATCGGGCACGGCGGATTCGATCGCGCCGCGCAGGCTTCTGCCGCCATCGCACAACGTTACGGTAAAGCCGTGCATCTTGAGGTACTCGCCGACCATCTCGCGCGCCGGCGCCTCGTCGTCGACAATGATGATGTGCTGGCTCTGGCTCATGTCATCTCAGTCGCGGGTAATATCACGGTGAAAGTCGATCCCTGTCCAGGGCCGCCGCTGTTGGCGGTCACCTCCCCGCCATGCATGTCGATGATGCGCTTGACGATCGACAGGCCGAGCCCGGTCGAGCTTTCGCCGGCGGTGGGTTTTGCCGAGAGCCGCTGGAAACGGCCGAACAGCCGCCCGAGATCTTCCGGCGAGAGGCCGGCGCCCTCGTCGGTGATGCGGATGATGGTGTCGTTCTGCTCGTGACTCACCACGACGGCGATCTTGCCGCCGATCGGTGAGTATTTGATGGCGTTGCTGACCAAATTGTCGATCGCCTCGCGCATCCGGTCGGCATCGCACATGGTGACGAAATTCGGCGGCGCCGACACCGTGATGGTCTGCTGCTTGTTGGTCGCCAGGGGCTGATTGGCGTCCGCGACTTCGCTGACCAGGCCTGCGATGTCCACCGGCTCGCGGCGAATGGAGATGTCGAAGGCGTCGGCCATTGCGTCCGAAATCAGATGATCGACCATCGAGGTCAGCCGCCTGGTGGCGTCGCGGATGTGTTCGACCTGGGCGGTGATGCTTTCCCTGGAGGAGCCGGCGCTGATCAGTTCGGTCAGCATTTCGGTGCGGCCGAGGATGACGCCGAGCGGATTCTTCAGATCGTGGGCGACGGTGCCCAGAATTTCGTTCTTGAAGCCGTTGGCGCGCTGCAGCCGCAGCCACTGCGCCGACAGCCGGCGGTTGGCCTGCATCAGCGCCCGGGTACGCTGGGCGACGCGGTCCTCGAGCTGGGTATTGGCCTCGTGCAGCTGCTGATAGAGAATGACGTTGTCGAACGCGATCGAAAGCCGGCTGCCGAAAATCTCGACCAGCGAGCGGTCGGTCTCCGACAGCTGGCGTTCCGCCTGCAGCAGCACCACGACTTCGCGTCCGCTGCCGGTGCGGACGTAGAGCACGGTACGCTGGTCGATGAATTCATGCTTGCGCCGCCGGAACGCGGCCTCCACCATCGATCGCAAATCGGGATCGAGCGATTTTGAACCGGCGGCGCCGATGAAGCGGCTGTAGCAGCCGGAGCCGGCCAGCACCGAAAAATCGTCACCGACCGTGCCGCCGTCGCGCAGCACCAGGATGCCGGCGCAATCGACATTGAGCAGCGAGGCGATCTGCGTCAGCACGCCTTCGGCGAGGCGCTGCATCGATTTGAAATCGTACAGGGTCGATGCGGCGTCGATGATGATTTCCAGGCCGCGGCGGGTTTGTACCATGCGCTCGAGCTGCTGATAGCTGCGCAAGGCCGCGGTCAGCGAGGTGAACAGCTTGTCGGCGGTCAGCTCGGTTTTCGCCTTGTAGTCGTTGATGTCGTACTGGACGATGACCCGGCGTTCCGGCGCCTGCCCGGGCTGCCCGGTGCGCAGGATGATGCGGACGGTTTCGTTCTTGATGTCGTTGCGGATGTATTCGACCAGATCGAGACCGGCGGCGTCGGTCTCCATGATGACGTCGAGCAGCACTGCGGCAATATCGGGATTGGCGCGCATCAGGGTGCGGCCCTCGGCCGCCGAATAGGCCGACAGGATTTCGAGCCCCTGGCCGTTGAGGTTGTAGTCGCTGAGCGCAAAGCGGGTGCCTTCATGCACGGCCTGATCGTCGTCGATGACGGCGATCTTCCATTTGCGCGCGCTCGAGGCTTCCGGAGGGATTCCGGAATCGTCGATCAGGTGGAGGACATCGTCCTGGTCGGCCATTGAGGGGTCCCATCGCTTGCCAAGTCTGCGTTGGCGGAGCCGCCTTTGGCGGCCCTCGGCATGATAATGCGAAATGTGGTGCCTTGTCCCAATCTTGAATCCAGCATCATGCGGCCGCCGAGCTGCTGGGTGACGAGATTGTAAACGATGTGCAGGCCGAGCCCGGTGCCGCCCTCGTTGCGGCGGGTGGTGAAAAATGGATCGAACGCCTGCCGCTGCACGTCCGGGGTCATTCCGGCCCCGTTATCGGCAAAAATGATCTCGACGTCGTCGTTGCCGCGGGGACGAGCCGAGACCGAGATCGTCCCGGCTCGTCCGTCGGTAAAGGCATGATTGGCGGCGTTAAGGAACAGATTGGTCAGAATCTGCCCGTAGGAACCCGGGTAACCGTCGATCATGAGGCCTTCCGGCACGTCGACCGACAGCGCAATCGGCGACCGCTTCAGGACCGGCCGCAGGCTGGCGATGATCTGCTCGGTCGCCTCGTTGAGGGAAAATTGCCGGCGTTCCGCATGCGAGCGGTCGACCGCGACCTGCTTGAAGGACTGGATCAGTTCGCCGGCGCGTTGCAGGTTCGCCACCAGCTGGCCTGCGGCATCGCGCGAGGTACGGACGAACTCCTCGAGCTGGGAGCGGCGCAGCGGCCCGTCGGATTTCAGCTCGGCCTCGAATATTTCGGTGCGGCGCGCAAAGCTGGACGCCACCGTCAGGCTGATGCCGATCGGGTTGTTCACTTCATGGGCGACGCCGGCGACCAGGCCGCCGAGCGCCGCCAGGCGTTCGGCGTCGATCAGGTTTTGCTGGGCGGCGTTCAGCTCCAGCAGCGCGCTCTCGGCTTTCTCCTTGGAGGCGCGCAGCTCGTCCTCGGTCTTGCGCTTGGCGATGGCGTTTTCGCGGAACACCTCCACCGCGCGCGCCATGGCGCCGATCTCGTCCCTCGCCGCCGTGCCCTGCACCCGCCGGTCATAGTCGCCCGATGTGATGGCGTGCATCGCCGCCATGATCTGGTGCAGCGGCAGACGGATGCTGAGCGCGATCAAAACGCCCGCGGTGATGATGATGCCGAGAAAGATCACGGCGATCGACAACACCCTTCGGGAAATGTCGCCCAGCGTCCGGTCGAAGGTCTCCTGCGCCTTCTGCTCGCGCTGCCGCATCTTGACCGACAAATCGTCGATGGCGCCGATGGCTTCGGCCTGGCTGGCGTCGATGGTGTTGCGCAACAGCTCGGTCCGGTTTGCGAGTTCATCCGACAATTTCGCAAGGCCCTGCCGCAGCGCCACGGTCCGCGCGTTGAGGCGCTGCAGCGCCAGGCGCTGCAGGTCGTTGTCGGCGAGATCGGACATGACCGGGATGGTTTTCTCGATGGTCTCGGTATTGCGGCGGGCTTCCTCGGCGGAGGCGCTCGCCAGCGAAAGATAATAGGCGTTGGCCGCGACCAGCATCGCGGTGAACGCCTCGCGGGATTTTCCGAGCGCGGGCCAGATCAGGGCATCGCGATGCCCGGTGGCGCCCTCGATGATCGAATACAGCCCGGCCATGTCGCGGGCCGGGGTCAGGACCTCCTCCTCGTAGGTCTTCGCGATCGTGGTCTGGACGCCGCGCAACTCGCCAAAACCGTTGAGAAAACGCTCGGTGACGCGTTCAAGCTCCTCCACCGATCCCGACAGCATCGGGTCGGTCGAGGCGCGCGTGGTCAGGGTGCCCAGCACCGCTTCGCGCAGCAGCAATATCTCGGCGAATAATTCCGGGCTCGGCTGATTGATGTAGCGGTGGATCAGATTCTGCAGCCGGCCGGTCTCGCTCTCCAGCACCGCGAGGATCTTGTCCGACTCCCGCACCTGGCGCACGTCGTCCCAGGCCGAGCCGAGCACCTGGGCGCCGTTCCAGATCATGGCGACGAGCACCACCACGACAGCCGAATTCAGCGCGGCAATCGACAGGATGCGCCAGCGGATCGGAACCGCCCGCACCAGTCCGACGATGTAGGAACGGCCGCGCGCGGCGAGGCTCGCCGGTCGCTCCGCAGCTTCGTCGCGCTGAGGTGTCACCAGGGCCAACTCACTCCACCCTGCGTATGCGATCGATCAGTTCCGCAAGCGCGGGATCGCTTTGCATTTTTGCATAAATTTCGGCCATCGCCGCTTCGAAGGGCTTGCGGTCGATGTCGGTCACGATCGTGACGCCCGCGGCTTCCGCCCGCCGGCGCGATTGCAGTTCAAGATCCCGCCATTTCTCGTGCATGAACTGGCTGGACCGCCGTGCCGCATCGCGAAAGATCACGCGGTCTTCGCTCGACAGGCTTTCCCAGGCCGTCCGCGACATCACCAGCACTTCCGGGCTCATCGTATGTTCGGTGAGGGTGTAAAAGCCGGCGTATTTGTAATGATCGGTGGTGACAAAGGACGGCCAGTTGTTCTCCGCGCCGTCGATCAGCCTGGTGGAAAGCCCGGTGAGGACCTGTCCATAGGGCAATTCGACCGGCTCGGCGCCCAGCGCCCTGATCATGTCGGACATCAGCTCGGATTGCTGCACGCGGAGCCGCAACCCCTTCATGTCGGCGATCGAGCGCACCGGCCTGACGCTGTTGTAGATCGATCGCGCGCCGGAGTCGTAGAATGCCAGGCCGACAAATCCGAACGGTTCGAAGCTGTTCAGAATCTCGCTCCCGATCGGCCCGTCGAGTACCTTCTGAAGGTGTTCGATGGAGCGAAACAGGAACGGCATCGCCAGCACGTTCATTGCCGGCACGAAAGCCCCGATCGGCGCCACATTGGTGCGGTTGAGATCGATGGCGCCGACGCGGGTCTGCTCGATGGTTTCCTTCTCCTCGCCGAGCTGGCGCGAATGAAACACCCGGATCTGATGGCGCCCGCCACTGCTCTCCGCGATCAGGCTGCCCATGTAGCGCAGCGCCTGGACGGTCGGATAGTCCTCGTTCTGGGTGTCGGCGGCGCGAAATTCGCGCGCGATTGCGCTCGCCGAAACCGCCGTCAAAAACAGCGCAGCGATGATTACAACGGTCCGCGAATGGTGGGCGCGGCTGTACACGGGCAACTTGATCCCCTTATGATGATGTCGATGGCGGGAAAAAAAGGTTCAAAGCCTTTTTTAGCAGAAGCTGGCGGGAGATAGCCATCCTGACAGCGCCGCCGACATCGTCAATGCTGCGTTGCGGGCGGCGGTTTACCGATCCGGGGCGCCGGGGCGCGGTTTACGGGGGCGCATGATATGAGACCGGCGTTTCAACCGCGGCAGACTGGAATGGGTTCATCGTGAGGCCGGTTTTGAGGTTCCTGCAAATCGCTGCTGCCCTGGCGGCGACCGGCTTCGTATGTCCGGCCCTCGCCGCCACCGATATCATGTGGTGGCATGCGATGGCGGGCGAGCTCGGGCGGCAGGTGGAGAAGCTCGCCGCCGATTTTAACGCCTCGCAAGCCGAATACCGGATCGTGCCGAGCTACAGGGGCAACTATACCGAAACGGTTACAGCGGCGATCTTCGCGTTCCGTTCGCGCAGCCAGCCCGCCATCGTTCAGGTCAACGAAATCGGAACCGCGACCATGATGGCCGCCAGGGGCGCGATCTATCCGGTGTTCGAACTGATGCGGGACGAAGGGGAAGCGTTTTCGCCCGCGGCCTTCCTTCCGGCTGTCACCGGTTATTATGCCGATGTCGGCGGCAACATGCTGTCGTTCCCGTTCAATTCCTCGACGCCGATCCTGTATTACAACAAGAACCTGTTCCGCGCCGCCGGCCTCGACCCCGAAATCGCGCCGAAGACCTGGGCCGACGTCGGCGCGGCGGCGAAGCGGCTGCGCGCGTCGGGGGCGGTCTGCGGTTTCACCACCTCGTGGCCCTCATGGATCAACGTCGAGAATTTTTCCGCCTTCCACAATCTGCCGATCTCGACCAGGGCCAACGGCTTCGACGGTCTCGACGCGGTGCTTAATTTCAACAATCCGGTGATGGTGCGCCACATCGCGCAACTGGCGGAATGGCAGACCACGAAGATATTCGACTACAGCGGCCGCGCCACCTCGGCAGAGCCGCGGTTTCAAAACGGCGAATGCGGAATTTTCATCGGCTCGTCGGGGACGCGTGCCGATATCATGGCGAATTCGAAATTCGAGATCGGCTACGGCATGCTGCCGTACTGGCCCGATGTGGCGGGCGCGCCGCAAAACACCAGCATCGGCGGCGCGACCTTGTGGGTGCTGCGCAACCGCCCGCGCGCCGAATATACCGGCGTTGCAAAATTCTTCGGCTTCCTGTCGCGACCGGAAGTTCAGGCCGCATGGCATCAGAACACCGGCTATCTGCCGGTGACCCGCGCAGCCTTCGACCTGACCCGCGCCCAAGGCTTCTACGATCGCAATCCCGGCACCGCGATTTCGATCGAGCAGATCACGCTGAAGCCGCCGACCGAAAATTCCAGAGGGGTGCGGCTCGGATCGTTCGTCCTGATCCGCGACGTGATCGACGACGAACTGGAACAGGCCTTCAGCGGCAAGAAATCCGCGCAGGCCGCGCTTGATTCCGCGGTCGAGCGCGGCAATCGGCTGCTGCGCCAGTTCGAACGGGCGAACCCGGACCGGTAGGCGTTCTGGAAATCCGGCTCGCACAACAAAAAAGCGCCTGCGATATTTGCACTGATAATAGGCAAAGCTATTCCTTTGTATGCAATGCGCCTTGGCGGTTGCAGGTACGAAAAACCCTGTTTTCGAAAGTGGGATCATAGCGTTAAAGCGCCGCCAGGCCTTTGTTAAGATTTGGCACGAACCTTGCGAATGTTTGCTCCGGAGCCGTTCACCCCGGGCGTTGGAGCATCCCATGAAGCGTCGCGATTTTCTGAAATCCGTTACTGGCGTCGCGGCCGGCGCCATGGTGCCGGCGCCCGCGATCTGGTCCCCCGCCAAGGCCGACGCCCGCTCGGAGACGCTGCTGATCGTCTCGGAAGGCGGTCCCAACAATCTCGACATTCACGGCATCGGCACCAACGTTCCCGGCTACGAGGTGTCGTGGAACTGCTACGATCGGCTGATCAGCCATGAGATGAAAAGCGGTCCCGGCGGCGTGCCGTATTACGACCGCGACAAATTCAAGCCCGAACTCGCCGAAGACATGAATGTCGGCGACATGTCGGTGACCTTCAAGCTGAAGAAGAACGCAAAATTCCACGACGGCGCGCCGGTGACGGCCAAGGACGTCAAATGGTCGCTGGATCGCGCAGTAAGCGTCGGCGGTTTCCCGACCTTCCAGATGAGCGCGGGCTCACTGACCAAGCCGGAGCAGTTCGTGGTCGTCGATGACGGCACGGTGCGCGTGGATTTTGCCAAGAAGGACCGCCTGACGATTCCCGATCTGGCCGTGATCGTGCCCTGCGTGGTCAATTCGGAGCTGGTGAAGAAGAATGCTTCCGAAAAGGATCCCTGGGGTCTCGAATATACCAAACAGCAAACCGCGGGTTCCGGCGCCTACAAGGTGACGAAATGGACCGCCGGCACCGAAGTGATCATGGAGCGCAACGACGACTGGGTCGGCGGCGCCATGCCGAAGATCAAGCGCGTGATCTGGCGGATGGTGCCGCAGGCCGGCAACCGCCGCGCGCTGCTGGAGCGGGGCGACGCCGACATTTCCTATGAATTGCCGAACAAGGATTTCACCGAGCTGAAGGCCGCCGGCAAGCTCAACATCGTGTCGCTGCCGTTCTCGAACGGCATCCAGTACATCGGCATGAACGTCACCAAGCCGCCGTTCGACAATCCGAAGGTGCGCCAGGCGATGGCCTATGCGATCCCCTACCAGAAGATCATGGATGCGGTGCTGTTCGGGCTCGCCAATCCGATGTTCGGCGCCGCGGCCGACAAGCCGACCGAGGTGGCGTGGCCGCAGCCGACCAAATATTTCACCGACATGGCCAAGGCCAAGGCGCTGCTCACCGAAGCCGGCTACCCCGATGGTTTCGAGACCACCATTTCATTCGACCTGAATTTCGCCGGGATCAACGAGCCGCTCTGCGTGCTGGTGCAGGAGAGCCTCGCGCAAATCGGCATCAAGACCACCATCAACAAGGTGCCCGGCGCCAACTGGCGCACCGAATTGAACAAGAAGGAAATGCCGCTCTACACCAACGTGTTCTCGGGCTGGCTCGATTACCCCGAATACTTCTTCTACTGGTGCTATCACGGCAACAATTCCGTCTTCAACACCATGAGCTACAAGTCGCCGGAAATGGACAAATTGATCGACGGCGCGCGCACCGCGGCCGCGACCGGCGACATGCCGACCTACGATACCGACGTCAAGGGTTTCGTCGATCTCGCCTTCAAGGATGTTCCGCGCATTCCGCTGTATCAGCCCTTCGTCAACGTCGCGATGCAGAAGAACATCTCGGGCTATCAATACTGGTTCCACCGCCGGCTGGATTATCGCGCGCTGGTGAAGGGCTGACGCCGTGATCGGCGCTCCGGGCATCTCCGCTTGCTTTGCCTTCGCTTGCGAGGCAGGCGTGGGGCGCCTTGCGCCAGCATTCCCTTCCCCCTTGCGGGGAAGGGTCGGGGAGGGGGGTGGCTGCGAGCACGGCCTTCTCCGCCTGCTCCTCTCCCTAACTTTCATACGCGAGCTTCCGATGTCTCCACCCCGCAAGCGGGAAGCGACCACGGGGTTTCGTGTTGCCGCACCCGAAACCCAACGCGCGAGCTTCCCATGCTGACCATGATCGGCAAGCGGCTGATGTTTGCGATCCCGAGCCTGATCGGGGTCGTGATCGTGACGTTCCTGCTGACCCGCGCGCTGCCCGGCGATCCCGCGGCGTATTTCGCCGGGCCGGCCGCCAACAAGGAGGCGATCGAACAGATCCGAAAGAAGCTCGGCTTCGACCGGCCGCTGATCGAACAGTTCTTCCGCTACACGGTCGATCTCGCGCACGGCGATTTCGGCAATTCGCTCACCACCGGCCAGCCGGTTGCCACTGAAATCCGCAATCGCCTGCCGGCCTCGGCCGAGTTGACGCTGCTCGGGCTCATCGTTTCGATCGTGATCGCCATTCCGCTTGGCATTCTGGCCGCCACCAGGCCCGGCTCATGGATCGATCATCTGTGCCGCGTCACGACGACGGCGGGCGTTTCGCTGCCGGTGTTCTTCACGGGGCTGGTGCTGGTCTATATCTTCTATTTCCAGCTCGGCTGGTCGCCGGCGCCGCTGGGACGGCTGGATGTGTTCTACAGCGCGCCGCCGGCGGTCACTGGCTTCTATCTGATCGATGCCCTGATCGCGCGCGATTTTGAAACTTTCCGCTCCGCCCTGAGCCAGCTGATCCTGCCGGCCATGACGCTTGCGATCTTCTCGCTGGCGCCGATCGCGCGCATGACGCGCGCCTCGATGCTGGCGGTGCTCGCATCGGACTTCGTGCGCACCGCGCGCGCCAGCGGTCTTTCGCCGGGCACGGTGATCGTCACCTACGCCTTCCGCAACGCCATGCTGCCGGTCATCACCACGCTCAGCATGGTGTTCTCGTTCCTGCTCGGCGCCAATGTGCTGGTCGAAAAGGTATTCGCCTGGCCCGGTATCGGCTCCTACGCGGTGGAAGCCCTGATCTCTTCGGACTTCGCGCCGGTGCAGGGCTTCGTGCTGACCATGGCGGTGATGTATGTGCTGCTCAATCTGGTGATCGACATTCTCTATGGCGTGATCGATCCAAGGGTAAGGCTTGAAGGGTGAGGTTGGAAGCATGAGCACCGTTGCGCCTGCCGTCGAACCCGCTGGTCCCGCGCGCACCTCGGGCCTGGCCGCGATCTTCGAGCACACCCGTTACGTGCTTGGCGAGAACCGCGTTACCGCGTTCGCGTTCGGTCTGTTGGTCGTCATCGTGTTCGCGGCGCTGTTTGGCCCCTACGTGGTTCCCTACGATCCGCTGGCCTCCGACACCGTCGCGGCGCTGAAGCCGCCGTCGATAGCGCACTGGTTCGGCACCGACCAGCTGGGCCGGGATATTTTCAGCCGCGTCATCGTGGCTACAAGGCTCGACACCTTCATCGCGGTGGCATCGGTGGTGCTGGTGTTCTTGATGGGCGGCCTTGCCGGCATCGCCGGCGGCTATTTCGGCGGCTGGACCGACCGCATCGTCGGACGCATCGCCGACACCATCATGGCGTTTCCATTGTTCGTGCTGGCGATGGGGATCGTGGCGGCGCTCGGCAACACCGTGCAGAACATCATCATCGCCACCGCGATCGTGAATTTTCCGCTTTACGCCCGCGTCGCCCGCGCCGAGGCCAATGTGCGCCGTGACGCCGGTTTTGTCCAAGCGGCGCGGCTGTCCGGAAACGGTGAGTTTCGGATTCTATTGGTGCACATTTTGCCCAACATCATGCCGATCATGATCGTGCAGATGTCGCTGACCATGGGCTACGCCATCCTCAACGCCGCGGGCCTCTCCTTCATCGGCCTCGGCGTGCGGCCGCCGACCGCGGAATGGGGCATCATGGTTGCGGAAGGCGCGGGCTTCATGGTCTCGGGCGAATGGTGGATCGCGCTGTTCCCGGGCCTGGCGCTGATGATCGCGGTGTTCTGCTTCAACCTGCTCGGTGACGGCCTGCGCGACATCGTCGATCCGCAGCGGCGAACCTGAGGAGGCATCATGACCGCGCAACCGCTGCTCGACGTCGACGATCTCACCGTGGAATTCGCCACCCGGCGCGGCATCGTCAAGGCGGTGCAGCACGTCAACATCAGGGTGGCCAAGGGCGAAACGCTCGGCATTGTCGGCGAATCCGGTTCCGGAAAATCCGTCACCTCCTACGCGGTGATGCGGATTCTCGATCGCGCCGGCAAGATCGCCGAGGGCTCGGTGATGTTTTCCGGCATCGATGTCAAGAACGCCAGCGAAGACCAGATGCGCGACCTCCGCGGCCGCGAGATCTCGATGATCTTCCAGAACCCGCGCGCCGCGCTCAATCCGATCCGCAAGGTCGGCGACCAGATCGAGGACGTGCTGCGCCAGCATGTGCAGCAGTCGGCGGTGGCCGACCGCGGCGAGAAGGCGATCGAGGCGCTGGAGGCGGTCAAGATCGCCCGTCCGCGCGAGCGCTATCACGCCTATCCGTTCGAACTGTCGGGCGGTATGTGCCAGCGCGTGGTGATCGCGCTGGCGCTGGCCTGCAATCCGCAGCTTCTGATTGCCGACGAGCCGACCACCGGTCTCGACGTCACCACGCAAAAGGCGGTCATGGACCTGATCGTCGAACTGACCCGAAGCCGGGGCATGTCGACGATCCTGATCACCCACGACCTCGGGCTGGCCGCCGCCTATTGCGATCGCGTGGTGGTGATGGAGAAGGGCCGCGTGGTGGAAACCGCGTTGTCGGCCGATATATTCGCCAATCCGGAGCACGCCTATACCAAGAAACTGATGCGCGCGACGCCGCGGATCGGCGTCTCCTTGCGCGATCTGCTGCCGGAGGAAGAGGCGGCGGCGCTCGATGCAGCTGCGTCCCACGCATCAGCCGTCATGGCCGGGCCTGAGCCGGCAAAGCCCGCGGGCGAAGATAGTCCGAAGCCACTGCTTCTGGTCGAAAAACTGGTCAAGGAATATCCGCGCCAGGGCGCCACCGCGACGCTGACAAAACTGTTTTCGCGCAAGCCACCGGTCGAACTCGAGCAATTCCGGGCTGTCGACGGCATCAGCTTTTCCGTCGGACATGGCGAGAGCGTTGGCCTGGTTGGCGAATCCGGCTGCGGCAAATCCACCACCTCGATGATGGTGATGCGGCTATTGGACCAGACATCGGGCCGCATCGTGTTCGACGGCGACGAGATCGGCGACATCCTGCCCAACGCGTTTGCGCGGCTGCCGCTGCGCAAGAGCATCCAGATGGTGTTTCAGGATCCGACCGACAGCCTCAATCCGCGCTTCACCGCGGCGCGCGCCATCGCCGATCCGATCATGCAGCTCGGCGACGTCAGGGGGCGCGACGCCTTGCGCGCCCGCTGCGAGGAACTGGCCGGCCTGGTCGGCCTGCCGATCAACCTGCTGGACCGCTTCCCGCATCAGTTGTCGGGCGGACAGAAGGCCCGCGTCGGTATCGCGCGCGCCATCGCGCTGCATCCCAAGCTGGTGATCCTCGACGAGCCGACCGCGGCGCTCGACGTCTCGGTGCAGGCCGTGGTCCTCAACCTGCTGCACGACTTGAAGGCGTCGATGGGAATGAGCTATCTGTTCGTATCGCACGATTTGAACGTGGTGCGGCTGCTGTGCGACCGTGTCATTGTGATGCGGTCGGGACGAATCGTGGAGCAGGGACCATCCGAACGGGTATTGGGCGATCCGCAGGATGCCTATACAAGGGAGCTGCTGACGGCGATTCCACACCCGCCGTTGCCGGTTCACTGAACGTTCGGACCGATGGGAGAATTATGGCTTCTGATCCGCTGGACGACTACATCGACGCCGTCTCGAAAGCCCTGGGGCTGCCCATCGACGATGCCTGGAAGCCGGCGGTGCGGGCCAATCTCGAGGTGTCGCTCAGGCTGGCCCGGCTGGTGGACGAATTCGCGCTAGCAGACGAAACCGAGCCGGCCAGTGTCTTTGCAGCCTGATATCGCCATGACGGTCGAGCGCGGCGGGCTGTCGGCTGGCGAAATCGCGCGCGCCGTCGCTGGGCGAAAGATGTCCGCGCTCGCCGTCACCGATGCGGCACTGGCGCGGATCGCAAAACACGATTCCATCCTGAATTCCTTCACCGACGTGACCGCCGATCGCGCCCGTGCCAAAGCGCGTGCGGTCGACGCCGCGGTTGCGGCCGGGCAAAACCCCGGGCCGCTCGCCGGCGTCCCGTTCGCGGTGAAGAACCTGTTCGACGTGCAGGGCCTGCCGACCCGTGCCGGATCCAGCATCAATCGCGGCCTCAAGCCGTCGCCGCGCGATGCCACCCTGATCGAACGGATGGAGGCGGCGGGCGCCGTTCTGGTCGGCGCGCTCAACATGGGCGAATACGCCTACGACTTCACCGGCGAGAACGTGCATGACGGTCCGTCGCGCAACCCGCATGATGTGACGCGAATGACAGGCGGCTCGTCGGGTGGCTCCGGCGGCGCTGTCGGCGGCGGCCTGGTGCCGATCGCGCTGGGGTCCGACACCAACGGCTCGATCCGGGTGCCGTCGTCGTTCTGCGGAATCTTCGGACTGAAGCCGACCTACGGCCGGCTGTCGCGGGCGCGGTCGTTTCCGTTTGTGTTCAGCTTCGATCATCTCGGGCCGTTTGCGCGCAGCGTCGGCGACCTGGCGCTGGCCTATGACGCGATGCAGGGAGGCGATGCGGCCGACGCGGCCTGCACCACCCGGCCGGCCGAGCCGGTGACGGAGTTATTGACGCAGGATATCGGCGCCTTGCGGATTGCGGTCGCCGGCGGCTATTTCCAGAAGAATGTCCTCCCCGAGGCGGTCGAGGCGGTCGCGCGCGTCGCCAAGGCGCTCGGCACCTCCCGCATCGTCGAAATCCCCGAGGCCGCGCGCGCCCGCGCCGCCGCCTATGTCATCACCACAAGCGAAGGCGCGTCACTGCATCTCGACCGGCTGCGCAAGCAGCCCGATGAGTTCGATCCGGCGGTGCGCGACCGCCTGCTGGCGGGCGCGATGATCCCGGCGCCGCTGGTCGATCGCGCGCAGAAATTCCGCCGCTGGTATCGCGCCCAGGTGCTGGAGCTGTTCAAATCGGTCGACGTGATCATCGCACCGGCGACGCCTTGCGTCGCGCCGAAACTGGGGCAGGCGACCCTGGTGCTGGACGGCGTTGAAATGCCGCTGCGCGCCAATATCGGCATCCACACCCAGCCGATTTCCTTTATCGGACTTCCGGTGACGGCGGTGCCGGTTCCGCTCGAGCCGATGCCGATCGGCGTGCAGATCATCGCCGCACCCTGGCGGGAGGACATCACGCTGCGGGTGGCTCATGCGCTGGAGCGCGCCGGAATCGTCGCCGCACCGCCTCCGAGAGGATTTTAGAGAATGCAGGTCGATCTCCCCGATGTGCTGGCCGAGGTGACCGAGGCGTTCGCGCGCTACGAGCAGGCGCTGGTGTCGAACGACGTCGCGGTGCTCGACGAATTGTTCCGGCCCGATCCCCGCACGCTGCGTTACGGCATCGGCGAGAATCTCTACGGCTATGACGCGATCATGGCGTTTCGCGCGGGGCGGTCCCCGGTCGGGCTGATGCGCAAGACAGCCGGGACGCTGATCACGAGCTATGGCCGCGACACTGCGGTCGCCTCGACGCTGTTTTATCGCGACACCTTGCCCGGCAAGGTCGGACGGCAGATGCAGACCTGGGTGCGCTTTGCCGAGGGCTGGAGGATCGTCGCCGCCCATGTCAGCATCATCGACGAAACCAAATCTTCCGAAGATCGGGGTCAAAAGACATGAGTCTCGACGATCTTCCCCCCGATCAGGAGGCCGTCGCGGTGGTTCGCCGCGTCGACCGCCCTTCGCCATATCCGGACAAGATCACGCGCGCGGAGGAACTGCGGCTGCAGCTCGCCGACGAGATCGTGCGCGGTGCGCTGGCGCCGGGATCAGCCCTCGACGAGACCGACATCGCGCGGCGCTTCAACGTGTCGCGCACGCCGGTGCGCGAGGCGCTGCGCCAACTGGCAGCCAGCGGCCTGGTCGACGCGCGGGCGCATCGCGGCGCGGTGGTGGCGCGGCCGTCGATCGAGCGGCTGACCGGGATGTTCGAGGCCATGGCGGAACTGGAAGCGCTGTGCGCGGGGCTCGCCGCCGAACGCATGCTGCCGGTCGAGCGCAACCGGCTCGAGGCGGTGCACGAGGAACTGCGGGTGCTGAGCCATGCCGGCAATCCGGACCGCTTTCACGAGGTCAACGAGCGCTTCCACAACACCATCTATGCCGGGTCGCAGAACGGCTATATCGCCGAAATGACACTGGCGACGCGGGTGCGGGTGCAGCCATTCCGTCGCGCGCAATTCCGCAACCTGGGCCGGCTGGCAAAATCCCACGCCGAGCACGACCGCGTCGTGGTCGCGATTCTGCGCGGCGACAAGGTCGGCGCCGCCGGCGCGATGCGCGCGCATATCGAACTGGTGCGCGACGAATACGAGATTTACGCGGTGTCGGTTTAAAGGTGCGAATAGGGAATAGCGAACAGCGAACAGGAATTTCTTCTACTCACTATTCGCTACTCGCTATTCGCCTCCTCACCCCGCCGCGGCCTCGGCCATGAAGGCGCGCCAGCCTGAAAAGGCGGAGATGTCACGCGCGCCCGCGACCGCCGCCGGTTCGACGATGAAGCCTTTGACGCCGCGGCCATCGGCGAGCCGGATGGTGCCGATCGACAGCGGCGGCGGGATCGCGGCGACGAATTTTCCGAATGCTGCCGCCGGCAGGCCCCAGACTTCCAGTTCGATCGACGATCCGGTTCCCGCCTCGACCCGCAGCATTCCGGGTTTGGGCGGCGTGGTGTGCAGCGCATAGAGCTTGTAGTCACGGGCTGTTGCGGTGGATTCCAGCAGGCGGCCGCCGAGCGCCTTCAATTCGCCGTTGAGCGCCATGCCCGACAGATGCGCGCCGACTACAGCGATCGGGATTTCGTCGCCGCTGCCGCTCGCCGGCAGTGCCACAAGCGGCGGCTGCGGCAGGCCCTTCGCCCCGACCGCCAGTTGGGTGTCGGCGTGAAACACCCGGCCGATGCTGGCGAGCAGCGCATCCTGTCCGGCGGACGCCAGCAGCGTGATGCCGAACGGGATGCCGTCGGCGCGCATCGCCGCCGGCAGCGCCAGCCCGCAGAGGTCGAGCAGGTTGACGAAGTTGGTATAGGTGCCGAGCCTGGAGTTGAGTTCGAGCGGATTGGCCAGCACTTGCGCCGTCGTGTACACGGTCGGCGCGGTCGGCAGCACCAGCGCGTCGATATTGGCAAAGGCGCGCTCGCTGATCTTGCGCAACGCCTGCAGCCGGTACAGCGCCGCAAACGTGTCGGTGGCGGAAAGCCGCGCTCCGGCGATGATGATCTCGCGCGTCACCGGATGGATCGCCTCCGGCGATGATGCCAAGAGGTTGCGGATCACGAGATAGCGTTCGGCGACCCACGGACCCTCGTAGAGCAGCCGCGCGGTCTCGTAGAACGGTTCGAGATCGAACTCGACCAGCGTGGCGCCGAGCGCGGTCCAGCGTTTGAGCGCGTCGCCATAGGCGGCCTCCGACGCCTTGTCGCCGAAGAAGATCAACTGTCCGGGCCGCGGTATCCCGAGCCTGAGATTGGGTGGAAACGCGGTCATCGCCGCCAGCGGCCGGTTGCGCGAAAACGGGTCGGCGCCGTCGGGGCCGGCCATCGCCGCCAGCGCCGTCATCGCGTCGTCGACGGTGAGCGAGAACACCGATACGCAATCCAGCGTCCGGCAGGCCGGCACCAGCCCGGCGGTGGAGATCAGTCCGAGGCTCGGCTTCAGCCCGACGATATTGTTGAGCAGCGCCGGCACGCGGCCGGAGCCCGCGGTGTCGGTGCCGAGCGCCAGCGGCACCAGGCCGGCGGCAACCGCGACCGCCGACCCAGAACTCGATCCGCCCGGAATCAGATCGTCACGGATCGAATTTTTGGGGATGCCATAGGGCGAACGCGTGCCGACCAGGCCGGTGGCGAACTGATCGAGATTGGTCTTGCCGATGATGATGGCGCCGGCTTCGCGCAGCCGCGCCACCGAGGTTGCGTCGTGCGATGGCGTATAGGCGAAGGCCGGACAGGCCGCGGTGGTGGGCAATCCCGCGGCGTCGATATTGTCCTTGACCCCGACAGGTACGCCAAACAGCGGGAGCTGCGCAGCCTCCCTCGGATCGAGCTTTTCGGCTTCCGCCAGCGCGTCCTTTTCATCGCGCAGGCTGATGAAGATGGCGGGATCGTTATGCTGGCGAATTCGCGCATAGCTGCGCGCAACCGTCTGAGCAGGCGACACGGTGCCGGCGCGATGCGCCGCGACGATCGCTGCGACGGTTTCAGTCACGCGTTGCTCCGATCGGGGCAGGTCTTATTCGGCTCGCGCCGAGGGTCGCCATGGCCGATGACACTCCGGAAGGGGAAATCCCGATGCCATCGAAGCAAGCGGTGTGCCATTGTGTACATCGGTCGTGTGGTCTCGGTGAGCGAGATTGGCCTTATATTATCAGATGGTTGAACGAAGGGTAGGACGGCGGACGCAACCCCCAAAAGGAACGGCTCCGATCGAGTTTGCTCAATTTATGAGCAGGGCTCGACAAGGTAGCTTTGGTGCTGTCGGAACGTTATCCGGCAAAACTCCGCGCCGCGTCAACCGATCGGATAAGCGCTTCCGGTCGATGGCGGATGGCTGGTGCTCATTGGTCGAATGCGCGGGACACCCGGCGGCGTATCGACGGCAAATGCCGGCAGCGATGCGGCCGGCATGGATGCCCGCGGCGCCCTCAATGCGCCCGATGCTGAACCAGCGCCGGATGCGGTGGTGCGATCCTGGCGGTTGAAGGCGGCTTCACGGCCTTGGTCCTCAAGGCCGTGCTGGCGCCGGCTTTCACCGCCGAGGCCTGCTTCGCTGCGACCATATGCTCGGCGACCAGTTCTGCCGAGAAGCGGCTGATAGTGTCCGGATCGGTGATGATGGACTGCGTGTTGTTCTGGGCCTTGAAGCCGGCGCCGCCGGGCGAGCCCTGGACGACAAACGTGCCCTCTCCGGAGTCCGACCAATTGGTCGATCCCTCTCCGGCAACCCTGCCGTCGGCGACGAATCCCTTGGTGTGGCTGATCTGGTGTGTAGCCGACTGGCCGATCGCGAACTCCTGCACGTGCGTCTTGGTGACGAAGTGGGTGTTGAACAGCGCGAGGTTGCTTTTCCGGTCGGCGTCGAGCAGCGCCTTCTCGTGTTTGCCGCCGGCCTGGCTTTTGTCGAGCGTGACCAGCATCGTGATCGTTGCGTCGTGGGCAATTGTCATCAGGATGCTGTTGAGTTCGTCGTCATCGAACCCGAACATGTTGAGGTAGAGCGAGACGCTGACCCGCGACAGCACGTGCTTGAGGATACTGTGGACGTCGTCGCGCCCGACATAGAAAAGGTGAAAGTCCTTGCTGGCGGTGGTCGCGTAGACCTTTTCCTGGGTATAGGGCTGCAGGTCGAGCAGGTCGAATCGCTGCAGGCTCACCGTCGGATCGTTGATCACATTGGTGACGGTGGATTTGGGCGGTGGCTCTGCAGACACCGCTGCCGGCGATGACGGTGGCGCTGGCAAGACCGGAGCCGCTGCTGCGGCCGCTGATCTTCTTCGTGGCCTGCTTTTTTTCGCGGACTTCTTTACGGCCGTTTTCACCGCCTTTTTCACGGCCTTTTTCGCGACCTTCTTTGTGGCGCTTTTTTTCGCTGCTTTCGCCATAACGCGACCCTCCCTTGAGGATTGCGACGCTACGGGCGCAACCGTCAGATTGTCAATCTGTAATTGTAACTTGAGATCGATGCACGGAGTGTTGCCCGGGCTGTTCGCATATCTGGAAAGTCAGTTCACGACTTTGCTCGAACCTTGCGTGATCAGCCGCGCGGCGCGCTGGTCGCGGGCGTGAATCCACAGCCAGCTGATGGCGACGCTGAGCCGGTTGCGCAGCCCGATCAGGAAATAGATGTGGGCGATGCCCCAGATCCACCATGCGAGGGTGCCGCGCAATTTGATGCGGCCGAAATCGATCACCGCCTTGCGTTTGCCGATTTGCGCCAGGCTGCCGGCGTGGTGGTAGCGAAACGGCGCCGGCGTGCCGCCGGCGAGCCGCGTCTTGATCGATTCCGCGACGTAACGTCCCTGCTGCTTCGCCGCCGGCGCGATGCCGGGCACCGGCCTGCCATCGGGACCGGCGATCGAAACGGTATCGCCGATCGCGTATATATCGGGGTGACCGGGCACGGTGAGATCGGGCCCGACCTGCAGGCGGCCGGCGCGGTCGGCCGCGGCACCCAGCCATTCGGCGGCGGGGGAAGCGCGCACGCCGGCGGCCCAGATCAGGGTTTTGGCCTCCAGGCGCTGGCCGCCAAAAATGACGCCGTCGGCCGAACATTCGGTGACGGCCTGTCCCAGTTTTACTTCGACGCCGAGACCTTCCAGCGAGCGCTGCGCGTAGGCCGAAAGCTCGTCAGGAAAACCCGCCAGCACCCGCGGCCCTGCCTCGATCAGGACCACGCGCGCCTTGTGGGTGTCGATGTTGCGGAAGTCGGGCGGCAGCGTGTCCCGCGCCAGTTCGGCGATGGTGCCGGCGAGTTCAACGCCGGTCGGACCGGCACCGACAATGACAAAGGTCAACAGCGCCGCGCGTCGCTCCGAATCGCGTTCGCGCTCGGCGCGCTCGAAGGCAACCAGGATTCGCCGCCGCAGCGTGGTGGCGTCCTCCAGCGTTTTCAGTCCCGGCGCGAACGGCTCCCATTCGTCATGGCCGAAATAAGCGTGCCGCGCGCCGGTGGCGAGCACCAGCGTGTCATACGGCATCGCGTCGCCATCATCGAGCAGCACGCGCTTGCTTTGCGCATCGACGCCGCTGACGGTGGCGAACAGGGTCGTGACCTCGTGCCGGCCGCGCAGCAGATAGCGGATCGGCCAGGCGATCTCCGACGTCGCCAGCGAAGCGGTCGCGACCTGGTACAACAGCGGCTGGAACAAATGATGGTTGCGGCGGTCGATCAGCGTGATCGCAACCGGCGCTCCCGCAAGCCGGAAGGTCGCTTCCAGTCCGCCGAAACCGGCGCCGACAATCACCACGCGATGGGGGCTTGCCGGGGGGGCCTGCTCTGTCGTCATGTACGCGGCCTCAGGTTTCGGAAGGTTTCAGGCGTTATGTGGTGCTTGAGCCGCTCGGTCCAAGGCAAAAAAATCCTTCGACCTTCGAAAATCGGGCGTTGGGTAATGCGTATCGAGCGTCGAGGGCTGTGGCGCCAATAATTCATTGGATATGTTAGCCAAAAAATCCCAGCATTGGATCACCCGATCGGCAGACAGCTCTGCCTGAAGAGATGCGAATGGCTGATTCCGCGGAATTCATCGAGAAGCACGGGTTATGGTCCGACGACCAGCGCCATCGGGCCCGCGAAATCGGCGAGCGGCTCGAAAGCGACGGCATCCGCCTGGTGCGTGTCGCCTGGGCCGATCCGCACGGAGCATCGCGGGTCAAGATGGTTACCGCGCCGGCGTTCCTGGCGGCGCTGCGGAGCGGCTACAACATCAATGTCGCGACCGCGACACTGGACGGTTCCGGCGCGCGGGTATTCTCGTCGTTCACGCGCGGCGGCGGCATGGGCCTTGCGGAAATGACCGGTTCGCCCAACCTGGTGATCGTGCCGGATCCCGCGACGTTCCGCGTCTTGCCGTGGGAGCCCGACGTCGGCTGGATACTGTGCGACGATTATTTCAATTCCGGCCGGCCATTTCACTTCTCCCCGCGCCATCTGCTCCGCAAGCAGCTGCAGCGGCTGCAACAGCGATCGCTGCGCAGCGTGGTCGGGCTTGAGGTCGAATGGTATCTGCTGCGTCTGTCCGAAGACCATTTGACCGACGAGCATATCGGCTCTCCCGGCATCAAAGGGCGCGCGCTGCGAACCCATCCCGTCGAGCCCGGCTACTCCTTCCATTCCGAAACCAACCTCGACCTGATGCACGCTCCGCTCTCCAGCCTGGCCCGCGCCTGCGAGAAACTCGGGCTGCCGGTGCGGTCGTTCGAAAACGAATGGGGCCCGGGTCAGGTCGAATGCACGTTTTCGCCCACGGAGGCGCTGCAGGCCGCCGACAACATGGTGCTGTTTCGTACCGCGACCCGGCAACTCTGCCGTCGCATGGGCTATCTCGCGAGCTTCATGTGCCGCCCCAGGCTCAAGGGCGCCTGTTCGAGCGGCTGGCATCTGCACCAGTCGCTGGTCGATGCCAACGACGGCGCCAACCTCTTCACGTCCCGGACTTTGGACCAAAGCCTGTCGCCGGTCGGCAAGGCGTATCTGGCAGGCCTCCTGCACCACGCGCGGGCGGCGACGGTGTTCGCCAATCCGACCGTGAATGCCTATCGCCGGTTTCGTCCCAACTCGCTCGCGCCGGATCGCCTGGCCTGGGGCACCGATCATCGTGGCGCGCTGCTGCGCGTTCTCGGCGGGGCCGGCGATCCCGCCAGCCGGATCGAGAATCGGCTGGGCGAGCCGGCCGCCAATCCCTATCTTTATATCGCGTCACAGATCATTACCGGCCTCGATGGCATCGACAACGCGCGCGATCCCGGCGCGCCGGATACCGATCCCTACAGCGCCGACCGGGCGAAGCTTCCGGGCACCCTGGCCGCCGCGCTCGACCTGCTCGAACGGGAGCCGCTGTTTCGCCGCGAACTGGGCGAGCTCTTCGTCGACTACTACCTGGCCCTCAAGCGAACCGAAGCGGGCCGCTTCACCGACTTCGTGAAAAACAACCATCTCGATCCGTCGAGCGACGAGACCACCGCCTGGGAGCAGGACGAATATTTCGATTTCTTTTGACATGCGGCAAACCGGCCGGCGCTGAAATTGAGGGAGCAAGGAGCAAGATGACGCAGATTGACAGGATCGAAGCCGCGCGGCCGCGCAACGCCGGGGCGTCATTCGACTGGGACGAACTGGTTCAGGAAGACCGCGTTCATCAACTGCTCTACACCGACCCCGCGATCTTCGATGCCGAGATGCGAAACATCTTCGGCGGCACCTGGGTCTATCTGGCCCATGAAAGCCAGCTTCCCGCGGTAGACGATTACATCACCGCCAGGCTCGGGCTGCGTCCGTTGATCATGACCCGCGACAGCGAGGGGGTCATCCGCGCGCTCTACAACCGCTGCACGCATCGCGGCACCACCCTGTGCCGCTTCGAAAAGGGCAACAAGCGCTCGTTTCAATGCCCCTATCACGGTTGGAATTTCATGAATAACGGGAAGCTGCGCGGCGTGCCGTGGGCCGAAGGCTATGCGGAGAACCTGACCAAGGACGCGAAATTCAACCTCGCGCAGGTGCCGCGCGTGGAATCCTATCGCGGCTTCATCTTTGGAACACTGAACGCGGATGCGCCATCGATCGGCGATCACCTCGGCCCGATCAGGAGGCCGATCGACGAGTGGCTCGACCGCAATCCCGGCGGCAAGGTCGTGGTCTGCGAGGCCAACCGGATCAAATACAAGGGCAACTGGAAGCTCGCCTACGACAATTCCGGCGATGGCTACCACGTGCTGTATTCGCACCGCTCGCTTCTGGAAACCGAAAATCGCTTCGCCGACGAGGATACCGAGAAGGGCATGTCTTTCTACAAGACCGCCCCCGACGAGCAGCCGATGTACATGCAGTACATGGGCAACGGCCACCATTTCAAGGACAAGCGGCCCAACCTGCAGCCCCGCAATGGCGGGCTGTGGTCGATCGAATCGCTGCATCCCGGGATGGAGCATGTCGCGCACAAGCTGCGGACCCGTTTGGGCGACCGCGCCGAAGCGCTGCTCGATCTTGCCGGCTCGGAGCCGGTCAACATCAACGTGTTTCCGAACCTGTCGCTGCTCGGCAACCACATCCAGGTGTTTCAGCCGGTATCGGTCGAGGAGACCGATACGATCTGGTACGGCACCAGGATCGAAGACGTCGAGGGCACCATCGGCGAGGAGGTGCTGAACGACATCAACACCTTGCGGATGCGAACCCAGGAAGGTTTCCCGAACTTCGGCGAAGTCGACGATGTCACGAATTTCGAGCAAATCCAGCGCGGACTGCGCTGCCAGGAGGACGAGTGGATCTACATGAACAGGGGCCTCGGCATTCCCGGACGTATCCACGCGCTGGGCGACGGTACCATCAAGGCGCCGGCGACCGATGAGATGTTCATGCGCGAATACATCAAGGAATGGAAGCGGCTGATGAAGGCCGAGCCCGTCCTGACCATCCGGCGAGAACCCTGACCATGACACAGCTGGCCCACGATCCTTCGCGCTATTCGTATTATGTTGACGACGCGCTTTATCGGGAACTGATCGCCGATTTCGAGGTGATGCGAGGTGACGGCCCGACCGTCGAGGACGCCGCGGAGCGCGATCTCTTTCGCGGCCTGGTCGAGCGCGAAGCCCGCCTGCTCGACCGGCTTCAGTTCAAGCAATGGCTGCAATTCTACGCCGATGAATGTCTCTACTGGGTGCCGGGCACGCCGAATGGCGGCGACCCGCGGCGCGAGATCGCGGTCATGTTCGACGATCGCCGCAGGCTGGAAGATCGCGTGTTTCGCCTCTCTACCGGCTTTGCGTGGTCGCAGGCGCCATCGTCCCGGACGGTGCGGATGGTCTCGAACGTCGAGATTTTCGCATCCGAAAATTCCGACCAGCGCCTGGTGCGCTCGAACTTTCTGATCAACGAGTTCTGGGACGACGAGACGCGCGCGCTGGCAGGCTGGGCCGGACACCGGTTCCGCAGCATCGACGGCGTCTGGAAAATCTCCGCCAAGCAGGTGAATTTGCTCGCCTGCGATCAGTGTATCCGCAACCCCAGCATCATCCTCTAGCGAGAGGGCCGGGAATTGGACGGAAGTCGCAGGCCGAAAGCCGTTGCAACGCTCTTTGACACCGCGCAGGATCAATCTACAGTGTTCGACACATTGAGAACCTGCGAGATATCGAAAGTGTGGCGCAGAGGGCATGTCGACTGGACGGGCAACGTACTCACCGGCCTATGCCTGGCGTGAACCGAAAGGGGGATTGAACATGAGAACGGCATTTTGGCTGGCGGGCGCAGCGGCGCTGACGCTGGCAAACCCGGCAATGGCGGCGGATTCCATCAAGATCGGGTTTGTCTCGACCTTCAGCGGCCCGACCGCGGTGATCGGCAACGACATGCGCAATGCGTTTGAGCTCGCGCTCGACCATTTGGGCCGCAAGATGGGCGGCAAGCCGGTTGAGGTGATCTACGAAGACGACGGGCAGAAGCCGGATGTCGGCAAGCAGAAGACCGAAAAGCTGGTGCAGTCCGATCACGTCGACTTCATCGCCGGCTATATCTGGTCGAACGTGCTGCTGGCCTCGCTGAAAACCGCGGTCGATTCGCAAACCTTCCTGATCTCGGCCAATGCCGGGCCGTCGCAGGTCGCCGGCGAACTGTGCTCGCCTTACGTGTTCTCGACTTCCTGGCAGAACGACCAGACGCCGGCGGCGATGGGCCTTTACATGAACCAGAAGGGCGTGAAGTCGGTGTTCCTGATCGGCCCGAACTACGCCGCCGGCAAGGACATGCTGGCCGGCGTCAAGAGCACCTTCAAGGGCGAGATCAAGGGCGAGGAATACACGGTGTGGCCGAGCCAGCTCGATTTCTCGGCCGAGCTTTCCAAGGCAAAGGCCTCCGGCGCGGAATCGATCTTCGTGTTCTATCCGGGGGCGGCCGGCGTTCAGTTCCTCAATCAATATGCCCAGGCCGGGCTGAAGGCGCAGATGCCGCTCTATACGGCGTTCACCATCGACGAATTGTCGCTGCCGCTGCAGAAGGACAACGCGCTCGGCGTGCCCGGCGCGCAGGAATGGGTCAACGACCTGCCGAACGAGGAGAACAAGAAGTTCGTCGCCGACTATCGCAAGAAATATCCCGGCCTGCGCCCGACCTATTACGGCGCGCAAGCCTATGACGCCGCGCAACTGATCAACAGCGCGGTGGTGGCGGTTGGTGGCGACACCAGCAAGAAGGATGCGATGAAGGCCGAGATGGAGAAGGCCAACTTCAAATCGCTGCGCGGCCCGCTCAAATTCGGCAACAACCACATCCCGATCCAGAGTTTCTACCTGCAGGACGTTGTGAAGGACGCCGACGGTGGGCTCTCGCTGAAAACCGTCTCGACCATCGTCAAGGACAACCAGGACAGTTTTCACGACAAATGCGCGATGAAGTGAGCGCAGAATCTGCCGGCGGATGATCCGCGAAAGCGCACGCTCGGAACACCTCGCCCCGCTTGCGGGGAGAGGTCGGCGCGTAGCGCCGGGTGAGCGGGATTCTCCGCGAGTCGCTCTCCGAGGAGAGCCCCTCACCCCAACCTTCTCCCCGCAAGCGCGGGGCGAGGGAGAGCGGCGGCGCCTTCGCTCCGCCGCTGTTTTGTTTCGGCCCTAGTTCGGACTCCATGCTGCTCGTCGTCGAACAATTTCTGAACGGATTGCAGTTCGGCCTGCTGCTGTTTTTGCTGGCGGCGGGGCTGACGCTGGTGTTCGGCATCATGGACCTGGTCAATCTCGCGCACGGCTCGCTCTATATGATGGGCGCCTATTTCGCCGCGACCTTCGTGGCGTGGACCGGGAATTTCCTCATCGGCGTGGTGCTGGCGCTCGGCGCCACCTTGCTGCTCGGCGTTGCGCTCGAATTGGTGGCGCTGCGGCATCTTTACGGCCGCGACCATCTCGATCATGTGCTGGCGACCTTCGGGCTGATTCTTTTCTTCAACGACGCGGTGCGACTGATCTGGGGCCCGGCCGGGCTGGCGCTGCCGCTGCCGGCTTGGCTGACGGTGCCGATCCAGATCGTGCCCGGCATCTATTATCCGGCCTATCGGCTGGCGATCATCGTGGTCGCGCTGGCGGTCGCCTTGCTGCTCTATCTCGTGGTGATGCGCACGCGGGTGGGCATGCTGATCCGCGCCGGGGCGTCGAACCGGGAAATGATCGGGGCGCTCGGCATCAACATCAAGCTGCTCTATACCCTGGTGTTCGGGCTCGGCGCGGCATTGGCCGGTCTTGCCGGGCTGATGCAGGCGCCGATCCTCACGGTGCAGATCGGGATGGGCGAGAACATCCTGATCCTCGCCTTTGTCATCATCGTGATCGGCGGCATCGGCTCGATCCGCGGTGCCTTCCTGGCCGCGATCCTGGTCGGGATGATCGACACGCTGGGCCGTGCCTTCCTGCCCGATTTGCTGCGCAAGATCCTGAGTTCGTCCGCGGCCTCGACCGCGGCGCCGGCGCTGTCCTCGATGCTGATCTATCTGTTGATGGCGATCGTGCTGGTGGTGCGGCCGGAGGGGCTGTTTCCGGCCAACCGGCGATGAGCCATCAACTCAATGCCCGCAACCTCGTCGCCGTGCTGGTGGTGGTCTTCCTGCTGTTGCTGCCGCTCTACACGGCGATCAGCGGCAACGGCTTCGTGCTGACGCTGTTCACCCGCATCGTCATCTTTGCGCTCGCCGCCGTCAGCCTCAACCTCATCATGGGCTATGGCGGCATGATGAGTTTCGGCCACGCCGCCTATCTCGGCATCGGCGGCTATGCGGTTGGGATGCTCGCTTTTGAGGGCATCGGTTCTGGCTTCATTCAATGGCCGGTGGCGCTGCTGGCCTCGGCGTTGTTCGCGCTGGTGATCGGCGCGCTCTCCTTGCGGACCCGCGGCGTCTATTTCATCATGATCACGCTGGCGTTCGCGCAGATGGCCTATTACGTCGCCTCGGGGCTTTCGCGTTACGGCGGTGACGACGGCCTCACCATTTACAAGCGCAGCGATTTTGCCGGGCTGATTAATCTATCGAACCGCGTGCAGTTCTATTACCTCTGCCTCGCCTGCCTGTTCGCGGGCATCTATCTGGTCTGGCGCATCGTCAATTCGCGCTTCGGCCTGGTGATCCAGGGCCTGCGCTCCAACGAAGCGCGGATGCAGGCGATCGGGTTTCCGGCGACGCGTTACCGGCTCGCCTGCTTCGTCATCGCAGGGACCATGTGCGGTCTTGCCGGCGCGCTGCTCGCCAACAACACCGACTTCGTCAGTCCGGCGGTGATGTACTGGACCCGCTCCGGCGACCTGATGGTGATGGTGATTCTCGGCGGCATGGGCACGCTGTTCGGCCCGGTGATCGGCGCCATCGTCTATCTGGTGCTGGAAGAGTTCCTGTCGCAGGTCACCGAATACTGGGCGCTGATCATGGGCCCGCTATTGCTGTTGATCGTGCTGTTCGGACGCGGCGGCATTTTCGGATTGCTGGGGAGGCTGTCGCGTGGCTGATCCCCTGCTTCAAGTCGAAAACCTGGTGCGGCGGTTCGGCGGCATCGTCGCCACCGATCACGTTTCGCTCGATGTCGCGAAGGGCGAGTTGCACGCGATCATCGGACCGAACGGCGCCGGCAAAACCACGTTGATCAGCCAGCTGACCGGGCAGTTGCTGCCGCATTCGGGCACCATCCGGCTGGCGGGCAAGGACATCACCCATGTGCCGGCGTATCGGCGCAGCGCGCTGGGGCTGGCACGTTCGTTCCAGATCACCTCGCTGCTGCCGGACTTCACCGCGGCCGACAATGTCGCGCTGGCGGCGCAGGCCCATGACGGGCACTCGTTCCGCTTTTGGGGCAACGCCCGCAAGGTCAGCCATCTGCGCCAGACCGCGCAAGCCGCGCTCGACCGGGTCGGACTCGCGGACCGCGCCGACGTGGTCGTGTCGCGCCTGAGCCATGGCGAGCAGCGCGAACTCGAACTCGCGGTTGCGCTCGCGACCAAGCCGCAGGTGCTGCTGCTCGACGAGCCGATGGCGGGCCTCGGCATCACCGAATCGGCGCGCATGGTGAGGCTGCTGCAGGAATTGCGGCGCGAGGTCACCATCGTGCTGGTCGAGCACGACATGGACGCGGTGTTCGCGCTGGCCGACCGCATCACGGTTCTGGTCTATGGCCGCGTCATTGCCTCCGGGCCACCATCGGAGATTCGCGGCAATGAGGAGGTCAAGCGCGCCTATCTCGGCGAGCAGCATGCGGTGACCCGCCATGGCTGAGGCTGTGCCGCTGCTCGACGTCGAAGCCATCGAGACCTGCTATGGCCTCAGCCAGGTGCTGTTTGGCCTGTCGCTGCAGGTCAAGAGCGGCGAGATGGTGGCGATGATGGGCCGCAACGGCATGGGCAAGACCACCACCATCCGCTCCATCATGGGGCTGACGCCGGCGCGAGCCGGCGCGATCCGTTTTGCCGGCCAGGAGGTGCGCGCGCTTCCCTCGTTCCGGATCGCGCAGCTCGGCATTGGGCTGGTGCCCGAGGGCCGCCAGATTTTTCCGAACCTGACGGTGCGCGAGAATCTGGTCGCCGCCTCCGGCAATCGGCTCGGCAGCGGCGATCCGTGGACGCTCGACAAAATCCACGCGCTGTTTCCGCGGCTCGCCGAGCGCGGCAGCAACATGGGCAATACGCTGTCGGGCGGCGAGCAGCAGATGCTGGCGATCGGCCGCGCCCTGATGACCAACCCGCGGCTGTTGATTCTCGATGAAGCCACCGAGGGCCTGGCGCCGCTGATCCGTGACGAGATCTGGAATTGCCTGTCGATGCTGAAAGCGCGCGGACAATCGGTGCTGGTGATCGACAAGAACGTCGAGAACCTCGTCCGCATCGCCGACCGCCACTATATCGTCGAGCGCGGGCGAGTCGTTTGGAGCGGAACGTCGCAGGCATTGATCGACGAGCCGGAATTGCGGCACCGGTATTTGGGGGTGTGAGGCGCTGGTGTCATTCGGGCGCGCGCAGCGCGAACCTCAGATGTGCAATTGCACATCCGGGCATCTCGAGATTCCGGGTTCGATGCTTCGCATCGCCCCGGAATGACGGCGCAAAGTTCTCAAAACATCTCGAAATATTCGCGCTGTTCCCACTCCGATACTTCGGCCTGGAAGCGTTCGATCTCGGCATTCTTGATGTGGACGTAATAGTCGACAAATTCAGCACCCAGCGCCTGGCGAAAGAACGCGTCATTCTTCAGCGCGTCCACCGCTTCGCGCAATGTCTTCGGCAGCAACGCGGCTTTGGTCTCATACGGCGTGTCCGCCGATGGTCCCGGATCGAGTCCGCGGTCGACGCCGTCAAGGCCCGCAAGAATCTGCGAGGCCATATAGAGATAGGGATTGGCGGCGGGCTCGCCGATGCGGTTTTCCAGCCGGGTGGCGGGATCATTGGCCCCGCCGAGCACGCGCACCATCACGCCGCGGTTGTCGCGGCCCCAGATCGCGCGGTCCGGCGCCAGCGAATAGGCGCGGTAGCGCTTGTAACCGTTGAGGGTCGGAGTCGAGAACACGGCGGATGCCTGCGCGTGCTGCAGCAGTCCGGCGAGATAGAAACGGCCGAACGGGCTTAAGGCTTCGCCACCATCTTTCGCCATGAAAGCATTCTCGCCGCTGCTGCGCGAAACGATCGACTGATGCAGATGCCAGCCGGACGCGAACACGTTCGGCAGCTTCGGCCGGCACATGAAGGTGGCGTGAAAACCGTGGCGGCGGGCGATCTGCTTCACGGCGCTGCGGAACAGGATCATGGTGTCGGCGGGCGCAAGCCCCACGGCCGGCTTGAAGGTGAATTCGCACTGGCTCGGGCCGAACTCGACCTCGATCGAGCGCAGCGGCAGGCCGAGCGCGACGATGTCGCGCCGGATGATTTCCAGCACCGGCTCCATCTGGTCGTAGCGCTGCTCGGTCAAATATTGATAGCCATGCGACAGCAGGCTGACGTCCGGCGGCTGGCCCGGCTGGCCGGCATCTGCCGGCGACATTTTTGCATCCTCGAGCTTGAAGATGTGGAATTCGACTTCGAGGCCGGCGACGAAATCGTAGCCGCGCTTTTCGAGTTTCGCGAGCACAGTCTTGTAGAGGTGACGCGTCGCGAACGGCACCGGCCGCCCGTCGGCGAAATGCACGTCGCACAACAGCCAGCCCGAGGCCGGTGCCCACGGCAGCACGCGAAAGCTGGTGGGGTCCGGCACCATCAGCACGTCGGCGGCGCCTTCCATCTCCGGCATCCCGAACCCGCCGCCGGAGGTGAACACCGGAAACACCGTGCGGTGCGAAGTGTCCTTGGCGAACATCGTGGTGGTGATGGTGCAGCCGCTCTCGAGCGCAGCGAGCGCCTCGCTTGCCACCAGCGTCTTGCCGCGCAAAATGCCGTGCTGGTCGGGGAAGGAGAGCCGGATGATATCGAGCCTTTGTTCCTCGACGATTTTCCGCAGGCGGATCGCCGCTTCCTTCTGCGCGTCGGACCAGAGACCGTGACGCTCGACAAAACTCACCGCGTCACTCCCCTGGAATCCCGAATCGAACCGCATCCGTCGTCATTGCGAGGAGCACTTGCTACGAAGCAATCCATTCTTTCTTTCCACGGCCAGGATGGATTGCTTCGCTTCGCTCGCAATGACGGGGAGAAACCACCTCAAACCGCCTTGAGATGCCGGACCTTGTCGGCGATCTCCTGCGGCACCGGGGCTGCCCATGGCGCGCCGCGGCGGCGTTTGACGTCGACTTCCATCCAGAAGGTCTCCCAGCCCCGCGTCGGCCCGATGCCGTCCATGGTGGCGGGGCCCTGGATGCTGCGGGCATGCGCGGCGTCGAGGAACATGAAGGGTTTTTGGCCGGACGTGACGTTCTCGATTTCCTGCCGCAGCAGCCGGCGATACTGCACGATCGCCTTGTCGGCGGTGCCGAGATGTTCGCGGGTGCGGTCCTGGATCGCGCCCATCGATTCCACCGCCCATTGGTCGTGCACGTTGATGTCGCTGCCCATGCCGGTGAAGGTCTGGCTCGCCTGCTCCTGCGGGTCGAAGCCGTAGTCGTTGGATCTGTTCTTGCGCGAACGGTAATCCGGCAGCTCGTAGAGTTCGAGCCGCTGGTCGCGCATCCTGTTCTTGTCGACCGGCGCCGCATAGCTGGTGAAGATCGCATACCAGTAGCAATTTTCGTCGTCGATCGGCACATGCCACTGCGTGATCGTCATCTCCGTGCTCATCGGAATCACAAAGCCATGCGGGAACAGCTGGTTGGTGACGCGAACATGAGTCCGCTCGCCGTCGATCTCGCGCAGCGCGATCAGCCGCAGGCCGTATTCGGTGTGCTCGACGTTGATGATGGGGCGGTCATACTCGCGCAGGATTTTTGTCATCGGCATGTCTGACCCGGCCGACGCGCCGCGAAACTGCTTGCCGTAGGCGCCGGAAAGATCCTCGTCCTCGAAAAAGCGATGCAGGAACGAGGCATGAGAGGGATCGATGCCGACTTCCAGCGCCTGCAGCCAGTTGCAGCCGATGTGACCCTTGAACGCAAAGGTGTGGCTGTCCGGCGCGATGAAGCAATCGATCTCGGCAAATGCTGGCGGCTCGCCTTCGCCGAGCCAGGCCCAGAGGATGCCGCTCTTTTCCACTACGGGGTAGGCACGCTGCCTGATGCCTTTGCAGAGTTGCGAATCCCTGGGCTCCGCCGGCGTCTCCAGGCACTGGCCCGTGGCGTCGAAAAGCCAGCCATGGAAGGCGCAGCGCAAGCCGCCGCTTTCCAGCCGGCCGAAGGCGAGGTCCGCGCCGCGATGCGCGCAATGCCGATCGATCAGGCCGTAAGCGCCCCGTTCGTCGCGGAACAACACCAGGTCCTCGCCGAGCAGTTTGATCCCCTTGACCGGGCGCGGGCCGGCGAGTTCGTCGACCAGCGCCGCCGGCTGCCAGTACATCCGCATCAGTTTGCCGCACGGCGCTTTTGGCCCGGTGCGGGTGATCAGGTCGTTTTGTTCCTGGCTCATCATGGCGGGGTGTCCTTTCGGCCTGGTCGCACAAGCTGAATTTTGTTTGGAATCAAGTTACTGGCCCTGCGATCCGCTGCAAGCGGATTCCGCGGGCTTGGTAAGCGATCAGGCCGCAGCCGGGATTTCGCCGGGCGAAGGTTCTCTCAGGACGGCCGTGCCTGCCAGCCGGTCGTAAATAGGGTCGGTCTTCCTGGCGGTCTGAACGATCAGCACAAGGACCCATACAGCTCCGAGCGCGCCAGCGTACATGAACCATTGGAAGAAGTTTCCGGTAAACATCGCATCGGCGCTGCTGCCGACCGCGACGCGCTGGTAGATCAGGACAGCAAGCATAGGTACGGCACCGATGATCATCGCGAGATAGCGGACGATGACTTTGCCGAACGGGACTCCGGACGTGCCGGGCTGTGCGGTGTTGATGACTTTCACCTTGGCGACCCGGGCGCCCAAGGTTTTGCCGGTTTTGCTGACCATGCCGAGCAGGTAGGCGAGAAATGCCAGCTGCCCGATCCAGTCGATGGATATGGCATGGCTCGGCTTGCCATCCGCATCCACCGTATAAACCTGATTGACGTTGGTCGTCGTGGTGCCCTGGTGCGTGATGCGCCCGACGGTCAGGGTAGAGCCGGTGGTCGCGCCGAACAACGAGACATGACAAGCGCTGGCGAAATTCGAATCGTGCGGCGGTGGCGGATCCAGCGCTTGCGGAATGCTCGCGGGTGCGCAGACCCTGAAGAATCCGTTGTTCATCTGCACGCCTCCCGCCGTCACGGCAAACAGGATGGCGGCTACGACCTGGAACGGGAATATCACCACGGTCCAGTCGATCAGCACGGCCAGCCATCGCCGCCAGAAGCCGGCCCGCGGAAGATCGGACGTCGCGCCGGTGAAGGGTGCGGTGTCGGCATTCATTCGATACACCGTGTCGGAATTCATGGGATGCTTCCAGCCGAACAGATTTAACCCAAATCAGATCATGGTCTCAAGAAGCCGCGCTGCGCAAGCCGAACGCGCGTGCTTCGCTGTGCAGCACCGGCGCCACCGCTCGGGCAGTCGCAAAGAACTGCCCTTGCACGGCCCGACCAATACCATCGCCGCGATCAATCGCTCAGCGTGCCTGAAAAGGCTTGCCGAGTGTTGACAAATCTGACAACACTCCTTAAATGCGAAACAGCGGAAATGTTGCCTGGATCAAGGCCGCGCGGAGGGACTTTGAGGATTTCCCGACGGATGTTCAGGCCGAGATGCTCGACGCGCTCACCGTCGCCGCCGAGGGCGGGAAGTCGGACAAGGCAAAGCCGTTCAAGGGCATCGATGGAGGAGTGTTCGAGATCGCCCTGCGATATCACAGCGACGCCTTTTGAGCGCTCTATGCCGTCAAGCTCGACGTGGATGTTTGGGTGATCCACGCGTTCCAGAAGAAATCGAAATCCGGAATCAAAACCCCGCAGATGGAGGTTGATCTCATTCGTGACAGGCTCAAGCGATTGAAGGAGGCGCTGAAATGAAAAAAGACGATCTGGAATTGGTGCGCGGCAGCGGCAATGTGTATCGTGATTTTGGACGGCCCAATGCAGGCCTCGAGCAGGCACGCGCCGTTACCGCCGCAAAGATCATCCGCGTACTACACGAGCGCAAACTCTCGACGCGTGACGCGGAAAAGCTTACGGGCGTTTCCCATTCGGAATTTTCCCGAATTCGCAATACGCAACTCGGCCGGTTCACGCTGGACCGGATGATTGACATTCTCGGCAAGCTCGACGGGAATATTGAGGTATCGGTGACCTTCAAGGCGCGCAAACAAGGTGCGCCTCTCGCTACACGCGGGGGATAGACTCACCCCCGCGCAAACATCCGTGCATCCGGCTGCAGCACCGGCGCCACCGCCTCGATCAAACGCGCGGCGGCTGCATCCACCGAAAGCCCCGCGGTATCCACCACCGCGTTTGCCCGCGCATAGAGCGGCTCGCGGCTCAACAAAATGTTGCGCAATTCGGCCATCGCCGAGCGGTCGTCCGCCATCGGCCGCAGGTCTCCCTGGCCGCGCACCCGCGTCATGTGCTCTTCCGGCTCGGCCTTGAGCCAGATGGTGTAGAACGACGTCAGGATCAGGTCGAAGGTGATGGGCTCGGAGACGATGCCCCCGCCGGTCGCCAGCACCATCGCTTCTTTCCGCGCCAGCAACGCCGCAAGCGCGGCCTGCTCCATGCGCCGAAAGCCTTCCTGGCCGTACAGCGCAATGATTTCGGCGACCGACAATCCATTGTCGCGCTCGATCTCCTTGTTCAGTTCGACGAAATTCCAGCCGATCTTTTTCGCCAGCATCTTGCCGAGCGTGGATTTGCCGGCGCCGCGCAATCCGATCAAGGCGATGCCCGAGAACGACATCCGCCGTGCCGCGGCCGTGCCGCTATGGCCGGCGAGCACGTCTTTGGCCTGCGCGATCTGGCCCGGCGTCGCCTTGCGCAGGAGGTCGCGGATCACGGGCCAGTCCGGCGTGGGTTCGCTTGCCGGAATGAGGTCCTCAAGATGCGCACCCATCGCGTTCGAGACCCGGCGCAGCAAAACGATCGAGACGTTGCCCTTGCCGCTTTCGAGCTGCGCGATATAGCGTTCGGAAATGCCGGAGACTTTTGCCAGCACTTTGCGCGACATGCCGCGCAGCGCGCGCATGGTGCGGACGCGCTGGCCGAGCGCTTCGAGAAAGCCGGCCTCGGGATTGGAGTTTTCCGTCATGTCGCCGGTTCGGTTCTGCGGATGCCGCGAGATTCGGAAACATAGTGCCGACGAGGATTGACAGCAAGCGCGCGCAGTGCCTTTCTATGAATTATAATTCTTAGAGCTTGGGAGAAGACGCCGTGACACGCACGCTTGGGCCTTCGGAGCACGGCGTGAGCACCTACAACGCAGTGACCTGGCTGCTCGACCGCAATGTGGAGGAAGGCCGCGGCGAAAAACTCGCCTTCACCGACACCGTCCGTGAGCTGAGCTATCGCGGCCTGCAGCAGCAAAGCTGCCGGCTCGCCAATATGCTGCGCCGGCTCGGGGTCCGCCGCGAGGAGCGCGTGGCGATGATCATGCTCGACACTGTCGATTTCCCGGCGGTGTTTCTCGGCGCGATCCGCGCCGGCGTGGTGCCGGTGCCGCTCAATACGCTGCTGACAGCGGATCAATATGCCTACGTGCTGGCGGATTGCCGCGCGCGGGTGCTGTTCATCTCCGAAGCGCTGCTGCCCGTGGTCAAGGACATGGTCGGGCGCATGGCCGATCTCGAACATGTCGTCGTCGCCGGCGACGACGCGCAGGGCTATCTGAAACTGTCCGACGAACTCGCCCGCGAGAGCGACAGCTTCGCGACCGCAGCGACCCATGCCGACGAGCCGGCGTTCTGGTTGTATTCGTCGGGCTCGACCGGGATGCCGAAAGGCGTGCGGCATCTGCATGCGAGTCTGGCCGCGACCGCGGACACCTATGCCAAGCAGGTGCTCGGCATTCGCGAGGACGACGTCTGTCTGTCGGCGGCAAAACTGTTTTTCGCTTATGGGCTCGGCAACGCGCTGACCTTTCCGATGTCGGTCGGCGCCACCACCGTGCTCCATTCCGAGCGCCCGACGCCGGCTGCGATGTTCGCGCTGATGGACCGCTACAATCCGACGATCTTCTTCGGCGTGCCGACGCTGTTCTCGGCGATGCTCAACGACGAAACCCTGAAAGAGATGCGCGGCGGCGCGCGATTGCGCCTCTGCACTTCCGCCGGCGAGGCGCTGCCGGAATCGCTCGGCAACGCCTGGAAGGCGCGCTTCGGCGTCGACATTCTCGACGGCGTCGGCACCACCGAACTCTTGCACATTTTTCTCTCCAACGCGCCCGGCGACATCAAATACGGCACGTCCGGCCGCCCGGTGCCGGGCTACAAGGTGCGGCTGGTCAGCGAGACCGGCGGCGACGTGCCCGATGGTGAGGTCGGCGAGTTGCTGGTTGATGCGCCGTCGGCCGGCGACGGCTACTGGAACCAGCGCCGCAAGAGTTTGCAGACCTTTGCCGGCCCCTGGACCCGCACCGGCGACAAATACATCCGCGACGCCGAGGGGCGCTATACGTTCTGCGGCCGCAGCGACGACATGTTCAAGGTCTCCGGCATCTGGGTGTCGCCGTTCGAGGTCGAGAGCGCATTGATCACCCATCCCGCGGTGCTCGAAGCCGCCGTGGTGCCCGAGGCCGATCCGGAAGGACTTTTGAAGCCGAAGGCCTTCGTGGTGCTGCGCGCCGGCACCGACACGCCCGGGCTGCGGGACGCGCTGAGGGAGCACGTCAAGCAGAAGATCGGGGTGTGGAAATATCCGCGCTGGATCGACGTGGTCGAGGCCTTGCCGAAAACCGCAACCGGCAAGATCCAGCGCTTCAAGCTGCGGGAGGATAGCAAGTAATATCCGTCATTCCGGGGCGCGCACTTGCGCGAACCCGGAATCTCGAGCGGCGAATAAATCATCTCGAGATTCCGGATCAGTTCGCTTTGCGAACTGTCCGGAATGACTGAACGGGGCTAAAGGAAAAATCGCAGTGACCACGCTTGTCCCTTCCGGTTTCCTGCGCATCGGCGGCTCCGATCTCGAATACCGCATGATCGGCCCCGCGCCCGATGTCGCGCCGACCATCGTCATGCTGCACGAGGGCCTGGGATCGGCGGGGCTGTGGGGCGATTTTCCGGAGCGGCTGCAGGCGGCTACTTCCGCCGGCGTCTTCGTCTATTCGCGCGCCGGCTATGGCGCATCGTCCCCGGTGACGCTGCCGCGGCCGCTCGACTATATGCACAGCGAGGCGCTCGACGTGCTGCCGAAACTGCTCGACGCTATCGGCTTTCAGCGCGGTCTGCTGCTCGGGCATTCCGATGGCGCCTCGATCGCGGCGATCTATGCCGGCGGCGTCGCCGATCACCGCGTGCGCGGCGTGGTGATGATCGCGCCGCATTTTATCGTGGAAGACATTTCGGTGAGCTCGATCGCCGGGATCAAGGTGGCTTACGAGACGGCAGGCCTCCGGGCCAAACTGGCGCGCTGGCATGGCGACGTCGACAACGCCTTCTATGGCTGGAACGGCGCCTGGCTCGACCCTGGATTCCGCGACTGGGATATTTCGGAATATCTCGCCTATATCCGCGTGCCGGTGGCGATCCTGCAGGGCGCCAATGATCAATATGGGACAATTCGTCAGATCGAGGTCGCCCGGGAGGAGTGTTACTGTCCCGTGGATGTGACGGTGATCCCAGGGGCTGGACACCAGCCGCATCGGGAGGCGCCCAGCGCGACGCTTGATGCGATCTCGGAGTTCGCAAACGCTGTTTTACGCGAAGAAGGCTCTCAAGGAAGGGCCGCGTGAAGCCGTGCGTGGTGCCGTGCGTGAAGTCTTGGGTCAGGACTTGGGCCCGAGACGCCAATGAGCTTTCCTCCCTCAACTGCTAATCTTCCATTGCCGCAATGGGCCTATGTTCCCGGCGAAACCGCGGAGGCGGAGGCCGATCACGACACCCTGTGGCAGGCCAAGGCGCTGGTGCCGTCGCAATTCCGCGGCTTCGTCCCGGCGCGGCATCCGGCGCTGCGCTACGCGATCGCGCTCAACGATTCCGGCTATTTCTGGGAATCGCAGGAAATCCTGGAGGCGGTGTGGGCGGCAGCACCCCAGGGCGGACGCGAGCGGATTTTGCTGCGGGCCTGCATCCAGATCGCCAACGCCAATTTGAGGCTGCGCATGCTTAAACCCCATGCGGCGGCACGCCTGCTCCGCGAGGCGCTGGCAGAACTCGACGCGCTCGATGCGCGCAAGATGGCCGCGGTCGGCGACGGATTTGTCGACAGCTTTCCGAGGGCCGCGCTAACGGCGCTCCTGAAGGCCAAATTGGCGCTGCCGGCATTGTCGAAGGCCGATTGGGTCGAGATCGGCGCAATCGGCCGGATATGAAGCAAAATGCAGATTTTGGCTTGAATGGCTCTGGACCGTGCCAGCAACATGCATTATTATGCATATTCCGAATGATCCAATAAAGCTCCGAGGGTGGCCCTATGGCTGGCGAAAAGCCTGGCGAAGTACGCGTCCTCGCCGGCGGCGCAAAACATATCGATTTTCTGACCGATCCGTCGCGCTACCGGCACTGGAAGCTCGCCGTCGACGGCGATGTCGCGACGCTCACCATGGATGTCGACGAGAATGGCGGGCTGTTCGAGGGCTATCAGCTCAAGCTGAATTCCTACGACCTCGGCGTCGACATCGAGCTTGCCGACGCGGTGCAGCGGCTGCGCTTCGAGCATCCGGAAGTGAAAGTGGTGCTGCTGCGCTCGGGCAAGAACCGCGTGTTCTGCGCCGGCGCCAACATCCGCATGCTGGCGGGGGCGACCCATGCCCACAAGGTCAATTTCTGCAAGTTCACCAACGAGACCCGCAACGGGCTGGAAGATTCATCCGAGAATTCCGGCCAGCGTTTTGTCGCCGTCATCAACGGCACCGCGGCCGGCGGCGGCTATGAGCTGGCATTGGCCACCGACCACATCATCCTGGCCGACGACGGCTCAGCCGCGGTGGCGCTGCCGGAAGTGCCGCTGCTGGCGGTATTGCCGGGCACCGGCGGGCTGACGCGGGTGGTCGACAAGCGCAAGGTGCGGCGCGATCACGCCGACTATTTCTGCACCATCGAGGAAGGCATCAAGGGCAAGCGCGCGGTAGCCTGGCGGCTGGTCGACGAGATCGTGTCCAACAGCAAGCTGGAAGCAAAAGTAATCGAGCGCGCCCGGGAATTCGCCGCCGCCTCCAGCCGCAACGGCAACGGCAAGGGCATTGCGCTAAAGCCGCTCGCCCGCAGCTTCGATGATGATGGCATTCGCTACGGCCTGGTCAGTGTCGATATCGACCGCGCCGCACGTATCGCCACCATCTCGATCGCCGCGCCGGAATCCGCGCCGCCCGCCGATATCGACGGCCTGATCGCGCAAGGTTCATCGTTCTGGCCGCTGCAGGTGGCGCGCGAACTCGACGACGCCATCCTGCATTTGCGCATCAACGAACTCGAAACCGCGATGCTGGTGTTCAAGTCGCATGGCGAGCGCGCCAATGTGCTGGCCTACGACGCCTTTCTGGAAACCCACAAGGCGCACTGGCTGGTCAACGAGATCCGGCAATACTGGAAGCGTGTGCTCAAGCGCATCGACGTCACCTCGCGCACGCTGGTGACCCTGATCGAGCCCGGCTCCTGCTTCGCCGGTACGCTGGCCGAACTCGTTTTTGCGGCCGACCGCTCCTACATGCTGATCGGCTCGCGGCAGGGCGACAACCGCGCGGCCCCGGCGATCGAACTGTCGGCGATGAATTTCGGCCCCTATCCGATGAGCCACGGCCTGACCCGGCTGCAATCGCGGTTCCAGGCCGACCCCGAAGACGTCGTGCGGGCGCAACAGGCCATCGGCGAGGCGATCGAGGCCGAAGCTGCCGAGCAGCTCGGGCTCGTGACATTCGCGCTCGACGACATCGACTGGGACGACGAGATCAGGGTGTTCTTCGAGGAGCGCGCCAGCTTCTCGCCCGACAGTCTCACCGGCATGGAAGCCAATTTGCGCTTCGTCGGACCCGAGACCATGGAATCGAAAATCTTCTCGCGCCTGACGGCGTGGCAGAACTGGATCTTTCAGCGTCCCAACGCGGTCGGGGAGGCCGGCGCGCTGCGCCGCTACGGCACCGGCGAGCGGCCGCAATTCGATATGACGAGAGTGTAGATGGCGAATAGCGAATAGCGAATGGTTTTCACTTCTCTATTCGCTACTCGCCATTCGCCACTCGCGACCACGGAGACTTCCCATGAACATCATGAACGTCGACTACTCGACCAAGATCCCCAACAACGTGAATCTCAGCGAGGATCGCCAGGTGCTCAAGGCGCTGGAGGGCTGGCACCCCGGCTACATGAACTGGTGGGGCGATATGGGGCCGGAGGGCTTTCAGCAGTCGCTGGTCTATCTGCGCACCGCCTATTCGGTCGACCCGCGCGGCTGGGCCAAGTTCGACTACGTCAAGATGCCGGACTACCGCTGGGGCATTTTGCTGGCGCCGCAGGAAGAAAACCGCGTCATTCCGTTCGGCGAGCATTTTGGCGAGCCGGCCTGGCAGGAAGTGCCCGGCGAGCACCGCGCCATGCTGCGCCGGCTGATCGTGATCCAGGGCGACACCGAACCTGCCTCGGTCGAGCAGCAGCGCCATCTCGGCAAGACCGCGCCCTCGCTTTACGATCTGCGCAACCTGTTCCAGGTCAATGTCGAGGAAGGCCGCCATCTCTGGGCCATGGTCTATCTGCTGCAGAAATATTTCGGGCGTGACGGGCGCGAGGAGGCGGATGAACTGTTGCGCCGCCGCTCCGGCGACGCCGATTCACCGCGCATGCTGGGCGCCTTCAACGAGGCGACGCCGGACTGGCTGTCGTTCTTCATGTTCACCTACTTCACCGACCGCGACGGCAAGATGCAGCTGCACTCGCTGGCGCAGTCCGGCTTCGATCCGTTGTCGCGCACCTGCCGCTTCATGCTGACCGAGGAGGCGCACCACATGTTCGTCGGCGAGACCGGCATCAGCCGCGTGGTGCAGCGGACTTGCGAGGCCATGAGGGCCGCCGGCATCGGCGATCCCGACGACGTCGCAAAGGTCCGTGCGCTCGGCGTGATCGACCTGCCGACCATCCAGAAGAAGCTCAACCTGCACTACACGCTGTCGCTCGACCTGTTCGGCTCGGAAGTCTCCACCAATGCGGCCAATGCCTTCAATGCCGGCATCAAGGGCCGCTACCACGAGACCCAGATCAAGGACGATCACCGGCTGCAGAACGACACCTATCCCGTGCTCAAGCTGGTCAATGGCGAGATCAAACGCGTCGATGAGCCGGCGCTGACCGCGCTCAACATGCGGCTACGCGACGACTACACCCAGGACTGCGTCAAGGGCCTGTTGCGCTGGAACAAGATCATTTCCTCCGCGGGCTACGACTTCAAGCTGACCTTGCCCAACGTCGCGTTCCATCGCCAGATCGGCGAGTTCAGGGATGTCCACGCCACGCCTGACGGCGTCCTGATCGACGATGCCATCTGGAACCGGCGCAAGAGCGAATGGCTGCCGTCATCCGACGACGGCGATTTCATCGCCTCGCTGATGACGCCGGTGACCGAGACCGGCAGCTTCGCGCCCTGGATCTCGCCGCCCAAGGTCGGCATCGACAACAAGCCCGGCGATTTCGAATATGTGAAAATCGAGACGTGATGCTCTACGTCGTCCCGGCGAAGGCCGGGACCCATACGCCGCGGCGCTTGTTTTTAGATTTGCTGTTCGACGACTTTTGCTCAACCACCAGCTTCTGTGGTTATGGGTCCCGGCGTTCGCCGGGACGACCGCGTTGAATGAGCTACGCCGCGTCGATGCGCCGAAAGCCGTTCCACATCGCGGTGGCGGCGCCGGAGGTCAGGACCGGCAGGATCCGGGCGTCCTGATAATTGCCGTTGAGCGAGACCCGCGGCAACGCAGTCAGGTGATCGGCGCTCCCGGAAAAGATCATGCCCGGCCGCGTCGTCACCGCGGTCTTGAATCCGCACCCATGCGCCAGCGCGAATTCGCGCGGGCCGGCCGCGACCTTGTCGCCATAGGGATAGGCCAGGTGGAGCACAGGACGCTGCAGCACGCCCTCGATCCGCGCGCGGCTGGTCGCCATCTCGTCGCTGGCGACGGCCTCGGTCAGCCGCGCCAGATTGCAATGGGTGATGGAATGCGCGCCGACCGTGATCAGCGGATCTTGTGCGAGCGCCTTCAGCTCGTCCCAGGACATGCAGAGCTGGCGGCAGATCTCGGATTCGTCGACGCCGTAGCGGGCGCACAAGGCGCCGAGCTCGCGGTGGATATCCTGATCGCCCGGCAATCCGCGCAGCCAGCCGTGCAGACGGTCGAACGCGGCCTGCTTGGCTGAGGCCGTCGAGGTATCCAGGCGAACCGAAACGCCGCCGATCGCGGTTTCGATCGAGGCGGCCCTGGCAATCACCATCTCCAGCGCGATCCACCACAGCCGGCCGGTGCCTTCGGCGAAATCGCTCGCGACGTAAATGGCAAGAGGCGCATCGAACTCCCGCATCACCGGCAGCGCGAAATCCCGATTGTCGCGATAGCCGTCATCGAGGGTGAAGCAGGCAAAACGCCGCGAGAAATTGCGCTGAACCAGCCGCGCGTGAACTTCGTCGATCGTGACGATGTCGATGCCGCTGGAGCGAAGGTGCGACAACATGGCGCGCAGGAATTCGGGAGCGACTTCCAGATGATGATTTGGCTGGAACTCGCCGTCGCGGCTCGGCCGGACATGGTGCAGCATGAAGATCGCGCCGACACCCGCGAACAGCGGCCGCAGCAGATGATGCGCGCCGCTGAAGTAGAGCGCTTCCAGCCCGGCGCGGATGACGTTGTTGCGAAACTGCTTCATCAGGACTGGCTGACCGGTTGGGATGCGATTGCGAAACTAGCGGAAAACCGCTGAAGAAACAGTTAGTCGGCGGGCGGTCCAAGGGTCGAGTAAGGGTCGAACGAAGGTCGAGCGGGGATCGGACTTTGCCGTGTTATTTGGGGTTTGACAGCCTCGCAAGGGTTTGTTTTCTCTCTGTTCCCAGACCCCCACGGGACATCGAATGCACGGACTTTTCAGGTGGAGCAGCAAATGGTGGCCGGGCACGATTCCACTGGTCGTCTTTTGGGCAATCGCGGCCTGGACGAATACACAGCCCCTTGAAGCCGATCTGGCCGCCCGCGCCAGTGCCGCGCTCAAGGACACCGTGCTCGACAAGACCAGGATTACCGTCGCCGGCCGCGACGTCAGCTTTGCCGCCGATGCGTTTTCGGAAGAGGGCCGTCGCAGCGCGGTGGCGTCGGTGGAAGCCGTCCCGGGCGTGCGACTGGTTAACGACGAAACCCGGCTCGTCCCCGAAGCCACGCCGTTCGTCTGGTCGGCCGAGCGGGACGTCGTCAGGGTCACCTTGGGCGGCAGCGCGCCACTGCCGGCCAGCAAGGGCAGGTTGCTCGATGCGGCCCGCGCCGGTCTCGGCGGCGTCGAGGTGGTCGACCGGATGAATCTGGCGCGGGGGGCGCCGCCACGATTCGACAGCGCCGCGCTGCTGCTGCTCGATCAGATCGGAAAACTGAAGGACGGCAAGATCACGATTTCGGATGCCAGGGTCAGTCTTTCCGGCATGGCGCGCGACCTTGGGGGCCGCGAAGCGATCGCGGCGGCGCTGAAGAATCTCCCCGAAGGCTTTGCGGTCGCCGCAAACGACATCAAGGCCCCGCCCTATGTCTTTCAGGCCAATAAGGACCCGGTCGCGGCGACGCTGACGCTGACCGGATATGTGCCCGACAATGCCGTGCACGCGCAGCTGGCGGCGGCGGCGGCGCGCAAGTTTTTCAGCGAAAAGGTGACCGACAATCTCAAGGCCAGCGTCGGCGCGCCGGCCGGCTTCGCCGCCGCCGTGGTGCCGGCGCTGGGCGCGCTGTCGCGGTTGTCCACCGGCACGCTGGTGGTGTCCGATCGGGAGGTGAAGCTCTCGGGCGACGCGCTCTATGACGCCGCGGCGGCGCAGATCCGCGCCGGCCTTGCCAGGGATTTCCCTGCGGGATGGCAGGTCAAGGACGAGGTTTCGGTCAAGCCCGCGTCGGCGCCGGTGGATGCGACGGTGTGCCAGCAGCTGTTTTCGGATCTGCTGGCCAAGGGCAAAATCCGCTTCGAGTCCGGGCGCGCCAACATCGATCCGGATTCGGCCGGCCTGCTCGATCGCCTGATCGAGACCGCGCTGCGCTGTCCGAACGCCGACATCGAAATTGCCGGACATACCGATACCGACGGCGAGGACGCGTTCAACCAGTCGCTGTCCGAAAAGCGCGCGCAGGCGGTGACCGATTATCTGGTCAAGGCCGGCCTGCCGGCGAGCCGGTTCACCGCGACGGGCTATGGCAGCAGCCAGCCGGTCGCGACCAACGATACCGACGAAGGCAAGGCGCAGAACCGCCGCATCGAATTTGTAGTGAAGGAATAGCGATGGCGTATCTCGTGACATTCCACTGGGGCTGGCTGGTGGCCTCGCTGTTGCTGGGTCTGGCGATGGGCTGGATCGCGGTGGTCCATCGCGGCCAGGGCGTGTCGAAGGCGATCGCGGGGGCGCTCGCGGTGCTGGCAGCAGTGCTGGTCGGCGCGGCGTTGGCGCGGATCGTCCCCGGCCGTCCCGGTTATTGGCTCGACCTCGGACTCATCATGTTTGCATTGTATCTGGCCGGCTGCGCGATCGGATCGTGGCTGCGCGACTGGGTGCTGTCGCGGAGCGCGCGGGCGGCTTGAGGTTTCCCGCCGCCCACGACAACTCGTAGCGAGCGTAACCCAGAGGGAGCGAAGCACATTCCCATTGTTATGCTACGAACGAAGCAGTTATCAACGGGAGTTAATCGCCGTGACCGCCTATAGGGTCGAAGGAAGTGCACACCCTCGTCAAGTTTCGGCAGCGCAGAGATCGTAGGGCGGATTGGAGCCGAAGGCGTAATCCGCCGTTACGCAGCTCGACGGTAGCTCGTAGGATGGGTTGAGCCCTTCTCGAAACCCATCATCTTCGCCAATCGCAATCGATGGGTTTGGCTTCGCTCTACCCATCCTGCCTTCCCAAGGCGGCACAAGCGTTGAGCTTCCGTTCCCCGGATGCTGCGCAGCGCGCCGCGCCTTCGCGGCGTGGTGCGCTGCTGATCCGGGGCCCATCGTTCCTGCGCAAGAATTATGGTTCCCGGCCGCTGCGGAGCAGCGCGAAGGGCGCTGCACCGCGTCCGGGACACGGTCGTTACGTCCCTACGCTATCGAGACGGCGGGTTACGGCTTCGCCTCCAACCCGCCCTACGCCCCGCCCGCGGCTTGAGATTTCCGGCCGTCGGCGATAGATGGGATGCCATGACTCCCGCCGCCCATTACCGGATGTTCGGTCACTACAATGCCTGGGCCAACGGCCGGCTGTACGACGCGGCGGCGCGGCTGACCGACGAACAATACCGCGCCGACCGCGGCGCTTTCTTCAAATCGGTCCACGGCACCTTGAACCATCTGCTGGTGACCGACTACGTCTGGATGCATCGCTTTACCGGCGAGGGCGAGGCCTCCACCCGGCTCGATGCCATCCTGTTCGAGACCTTCGTCGAATTGCGCGCGGCGCGGCAGGCCGAGGACCGGCGGATCGTCGCTTATGTCGACGGGCTCGACGATGCGCGGATCGCCGGGACGATCAAATACCGCCGCGTTTCCACGCCCGAAGAGGTCGAGCAGGAACTGGCGCCGGCGCTGGCGCACTGGTTCAATCACCAGACCCACCATCGCGGCCAGGTCCATGCCTTGCTGACCGGCCTCGTCGGCCAGGCGCCGGAGCTCGACCTGTTGTTTTACCAGCGGTTGTCGGCAAAACCGGCCGCCTGAACTCAGGGAATCTTCACCACCCCGCGCGCAGGGTTGCGGCAGGGGACTTTGCTCCGCCAGCGCGAATGGAACAAAACTGTGCATTCCGCGGTCGCAAATGCTCCCTAATATGTTGACGGAGCGCGTTTTATTCACGCCGGGCGAATTCCACTCCGGCTCAAAACACGCTACCACAAGCGGACGCGGAAAAGCGGACCGGCGGCGGCAAGTTCCGTCCGGCAGCCGTCGTAGCAGGATCGAGTTCGAGGTGGAGATGCTGGAAGCAATACGCAGGGCGATTTCGTTTCTGCGCCAGAGGCAAATCCTGCACAGGTTGGGTGTTGCGGTCAGCGTCACCGTCATCGGGATCGCGTGCTATGTGCTTTACCACATGCTCCGTGGCATCGACACCAACGAGGTCATCGAGGCCATCAAGAGCACCGAGCCCAGCCAGATCGCGCTGGCGGCGCTGTTCGTCGCGGCCGGCTATTTCACGTTGACATTCTACGACCTGTTTGCGGTTCGAACCATCGGCCGCGGCGACATTCCCTATCGTATCAACGCGCTCGCCGCCTTCACCTCTTATTCGATCGGGCACAATGTCGGCGCCAGCGTCTTTACCGGCGGCGCGGTGCGCTATCGGATCTATTCCGGCTGGGGGCTGAACGCGATCGACGTCGCCAAGATCTGCTTTCTCGCCGGCCTGACGTTCTGGCTCGGCAATGCCGCGGTGCTCGGCCTCGGTATCGCCTACCATCCGGAAGCCGCCGCCGCGATCGATCAGATGCCGCCCTGGCTGAACCGCATCGCCGCGTTTGCGATCATCGTCGGCCTCGTCGCCTATGTGGTCTGGGTCTGGATGCAGCCGAGACGGGTCGGGCGCGGCCCCTGGACCGTGGTGCTGCCGGGCGGCCCGCTGACGCTGCTGCAGATCGCGATCGGCATCGTCGATCTCGGGTTTTGTGCGCTGGCGATGTACGTATTGGTGCCGGACGAGCCCAATCTCGGTTTTGTCGTGGTTGCGGTGATCTTCGTCTCGGCGACGCTTCTGGGTTTCGCCAGCCATTCCCCCGGCGGGCTCGGGGTGTTCGACGCCGCTATGCTGGTCGGACTCTGGCAAATGGACCGCGAGGACCTCTTGGCGGGGATGCTGCTGTTTCGTGTCCTCTATTATATTGCCCCATTCGTCATATCTGTAATCTTACTGACGTTTCGGGAGGTTATCCTGGGGGCGCGGCTGAAGCGCCTGCGTCAGGCGACGGCCGCCTCCGAGGCGGACCCGGGACGAGAGGCCGTATACGTACGAAAGCGCGGGGACACCGGCGCCTGACGGTACGGACCCGAACGGGAAGAGAGCCGACCCGATGGCGATAGACGATACACCTGCTTCCTTCTTTTCGCCGTGGCCGGACCGGCTGCGGCATTCGGCCATCATCCTGCTCGCCGCGGGCCTGGCGCTGGCGGTGCTGGTGGCGTTCGGCGAACTGTCGCTGCTGCGGGCCGGCGCGGTTTTTGTCTGCATCGCTGCCGCGGCGTTGGTGCCGTGGCGGCTGCACGATGTCGCCAAGTCGCGCGAAGACGTCCGCGGCGTCAACCCGGTCGAAACCGCGGCGGTCAGCGCCGTGGTCGCCGGTATGCCGGATCCCGCGGTGCTGCTCGACCGCGCCGGCCGGGTCATTCACCTCAACGCCGCCGCGGCGCAGCTGGCGCCGGCGCTGCGCCGGAACGAACTGGCCCAGTTCGCGCTGCGCTCGCCCGAAATCATCACCGCGCTGCGCGAGGCGATCGCGACCACGGAAACCCGCCGCGCGACCTATCTCGATCACGTCCCGGTGGATCGCTGGATGGAACTGATCATTACGCCGGTGCCGGTGCCGACCCTGTTCGGCGGCACCGAAAAATGCATGCTGATGACGTTTCACGATCAGACGCCGCTGCGCCGGGTCGAGGAGATGCGCGCCGACTTCGTCGCCAATGCCAGCCATGAGTTGCGCACGCCGCTCGCCGCGCTGTCCGGGTTTATCGATACGCTGCAGGGACCGGCCAAGGACGATGCCAAGGCGCGCGAGCGCTTTCTCGGCATCATGCATACCCAGGCGACACGCATGGCGCGGCTGATCGACGACCTGTTGTCGCTGTCGCGGGTCGAACTGTCGGCCCATGTCCGCCCCGATACGCTGGTCGATATCGTGCCGATCATCCGCCAGGTCGCCGACGGGCTGGAGCCGCTGGCGCGGGAACGCCAGGTTACGATCGATATCGATCTGCCGGACACGCCGGTTTCGATCGCCGGCGATCGCGAGGAGCTGTTGCGGCTGTTCGAGAACCTGGTCGAGAATGCACTGAAATACGGCGCCTCCGGCGGCAAGGTCATGGTCTCCCTGAGCAAGGCGGTGTCGGGCGAGGGCCTGCCCGAGATCCGGGTCATGGTGCGCGATTTCGGCCCCGGGATCGCGCCCGAGCACCTGCCGCGGCTGACCGAGCGGTTCTACCGGGTCGATGTCGGCGACAGCCGCGCGCAAGGCGGCACGGGCTTGGGATTATCGCTGGTGAAACATATCGTTAACCGGCACCGCGGCCGGCTTTTGATCGAAAGCGTGCCCAAACAGGGTGCTACCTTTACCGCCTGTTTTCCCCAGCTCCGCCCCCCTGTTTCGGCTTAAAACCAAGCAATTTCAGTTGCTTGTGTGTGTCATCCAGCTGTCATGAAAGCTTCGTAAAACGAGCATCGACCGCTCCTAAACGGACCGGCGTGAGCGCTATCGGGCGCGTTTGGCGCTTCGCTCACGGATGGAGACCAGCAAATGAGTTTCATGAAAGCTATCGTCGCTGCCGGCCTGGTCGCCGCATCGACGTCGGCCTTTGCCGCCGACATCACCGGAGCAGGTGCGACGTTCCCGTTCCCGATCTATTCGAAGTGGGCCGATGCCTACAAAAAGGATACCGGCAACGGGCTGAACTACCAGTCGATCGGTTCCGGCGGCGGCATCAAGCAGATCCAGGCCAAGACCGTGACGTTCGGCGCCACCGACATGCCGCTGAAGGCCGAGCAGCTCGAGAAGGACGGCCTGATCCAGTGGCCGATGGTGATGGGCGCGATCGTACCTGTGGTCAATCTGGAGGGCGTAAAGCCCGGTGAACTGGTGTTCGACGGCCCGACGCTCGCCAGCATCTATCTCGGCAAGATCACCAAGTGGGACGATCCGGCGATCAAGAAGCTCAATCCGAAGGTCAACCTGCCGACCGACGCCATCACGGTGGTGCGCCGCTCCGACGGTTCGGGCACGACGTTCAACTTCACCGACTATCTCTCCAAGGTGAGCCCGGAGTGGAAGGACAAGATCGGTTCCGGCACCGCGGTCGAATGGCCGGCGGGCGTTGGCGCCAAGGGCAATGAAGGCGTCTCCGGCAATGTCGGCCAGACCAGGAATTCGATCGGCTATGTCGAATACGCCTATGCCAAGCAGAACAAGCTGACTTATGCGGCCATGGTCAACAAGGCCGGCAAGACCGTGCAGCCCACCGACGAGTCGTTCCAGGCGGCCGCTTCGAACGCCGACTGGGCGCACGCTCCCGGCTATTACGTGATCCTCACCGACCAGCCCGGCGAGAACTCGTGGCCGGTCACCGCATCGACCTTCATCCTGATGCACAAGGAGCCAACCGACAAGGCGGCCTCCGCCGAAGCCATCAAGTTCTTCAAATGGGCTTTTGCCAACGGCGGCAAGATGGCGCAGGAACTCGACTACATTCCGATGCCGGAGCCGGTGGTCAAGCTGATCGAGAAGACCTGGTCGTCCGATATCAAGAGCTGAGCCATCTTGTGTCCCGGACGCGGTGCAGCCTAGGCGATGCGAAGCATCGTTCGGCTTGGTGCCGCTCCGCAGAGCCGGGACCAAAACACAATGGTGAAGGAGTGGGCCCCGGATCAGCAGTGCACCGTTTCACGCTGCACTGCATCCGGGGCACGACTCGCACCAGATCAAATGGTACATAGGGGATTGGCGTGGCAGACATGGCCGTTCAGAGCGATGTAATGGAATCGGCCGGACCGTACGATCGCGCCAAGGCGCTCAGCGCCTTCAAACTCGGTGATGTCACCTTCTACTGGATCACCCGGGTCTGCGCGATTTCGGTACTGCTGATCCTCGGCGGCATCATCCTTTCCCTGATCGTCGGCGCATGGCCGGCGATGAAGCAATACGGTTTTGCGTTCCTGTGGACGCAGCGCTGGGCGCCGTCGGCCGATCCTCCGGTGCTGGGGGCGCTCGGTCCGATGTACGGCACGCTGGTGACATCCTTTATCGCGATGCTGATCGCAATCCCGGTCGGGCTCGGCATTGCGATCTTCCTGACCGAGCTTTGTCCGCAATGGCTGCGCCGTCCGATCGGAATCGCGATCGAATTGTTGGCCGGGATCCCCTCGATCATCTACGGCATGTGGGGCTTCTTCGTGCTCGGCCCGTTCCTGGCCTATACGTTTCAGCCGTTCATGATCGGGCTGTTCAACGGCGTGCCCGTTCTCGGATCGATTTTCGGCGGCCCGCCCTCCTATCTCAGCCTGTTCAACGCGGCGCTGATCCTTGCCATCATGGTGTTGCCCTTCATCACCTCGATTTCGGTCGACGTCTTCAAGACCGTGCCGCCGGTGCTGAAGGAGGCGGCCTATGGTGTCGGCTGCACCACCTGGGAAGTGGTCCGCAACGTGGTGATTCCCTATACCCGCGTCGGCGTCATCGGCGGCATCATGCTGGCGCTCGGCCGCGCGCTCGGCGAAACCATGGCGGTGACCTTCATCATCGGCAATTCGTTCCGTATCTCGTCGTCGATCTTCGCGCCGGGCACCACGATCTCGGCGGCGATCGCATCCGAATTTGCCGAAAGCGACGGCCTGCATCAGTCGGGCCTGATCCTGCTCGGCCTGCTGCTGTTCGTGCTGACATTTTTCGTGCTGTCGGCGGCGCGGCTGATGCTGCTGCATCTGGAAAAGAAGGCCGGGAAGTAGGATCATGAACCCGATTTACACCCGCCGCCGCCGCTTCGACATCGTCATCCGCGGGCTTTGCTTCGCCGCCGCGCTGTTCGGTGTGAGCTGGCTGGCGCTGATCCTGTTCACGCTGCTCTACAACGGGCTCGCCGGGCTGAACGTTCAGCTGTTCACCGAAAATACCCCGCCGCCGGGCTCGACCGAAGGCGGCCTGTTCAACGCCATCGTCGGCTCGGTCATCATGACCGCGATCGGGGTCGGCATCGGCGCGCCGCTCGGCCTGTTCGCAGGGACTTATCTCGCCGAATACGGTCGCAACGACCGTCTGACCTCGGTGATCCGCTTTATCAACGACATTCTGCTGAGCGCGCCCTCGATCATCATCGGGCTGTTCATCTACGGCGCCATCGTGGTGCCGATGGGCGGCTTCTCCGCCTTCGCCGGTTCGCTGGCGCTGGCGGTGATTGTGATTCCCGTGGTGGTGCGCACCACCGAGGACATGCTGCTTCTGGTGCCCAACCCGCTGCGCGAGGCGGCGAGCGCGCTTGGCCTGCCGCGCTCGCTCGTGATCAAGCGGATTGCCTACCGCGCCGCGCGCTCCGGCCTCATCACCGGCGTGCTGCTGGCGACGGCGCGGGTGGCCGGCGAGACCGCGCCGCTATTGTTCACCGCGCTCTCCAACCAGTTCTTCAGCCTCGACCTGACCAAGACGATGGCCAACCTGCCGGTCACCATCAACAACTTCGTGCAGAGCCCCTACGTCTACTGGAAACAGCTGGCCTGGAGCGGGGCGCTGCTCATCACCCTCACCGTGCTTGGCCTTAATATTGGCGCGCGCATTCTTGGTGCCGAAAGGACAATGAAATGAACAATCTTTCTGTTTCGGTGGGCGCTGCTGCGGCAGGATCGGTTCCTTCGGTGGCATTGCCCGAAGCCCGCGCCAAGATCACCGTGCGTGACCTCAATTTCTACTATGGTGAAAATCACGCGCTGAAGAACATCAATCTCGCGCTCGGCGCCAATCGCGTCACCGCCTTCATTGGGCCATCCGGCTGCGGCAAGTCGACCTTGCTGCGGATTTTCAACCGCATGTACGACCTCTATCCGGGACAGCGCGCCACCGGCCAGCTGATGCTCGACTCCACCAACATCCTCGATGCCAAGCTCGACCTCAATCTGCTGCGCGCCCGCGTCGGCATGGTGTTCCAGAAGCCGACGCCGTTTCCGATGACGATCTATGAGAATATCGCCTTCGGCATCCGCCTCTACGAAAAGATCTCCAAATCCGAGATGGACGGCAGGGTGGAAAAGGCGCTGCGCGGCGGGGCGCTGTGGAACGAGGTCAAGGACAAGCTCGGCGCTTCTGGCCTCAGCCTGTCCGGCGGCCAGCAGCAGCGGCTTTGCATCGCCCGCACCGTGGCGGTGCGGCCCGAGGTGATCCTGTTCGACGAGCCCTGCTCGGCGCTCGATCCGATTTCGACCGCCAAGATCGAGGAATTGATCCAGGAACTGGCGGAAGACTATACGATCGCCATCGTGACCCACAACATGCAGCAGGCCGCGCGCGTCTCGGACAAGACCGCCTTCATGTATCTGGGTGAACTGATCGAATTCGACGAGACCAACAAGATCTTCACCTCGCCGAGCGACCGACGCACCCAGGACTACATTACCGGCCGGTTCGGCTAAGGGAGTTTAGAGATGGCTTCAGAACACACGGCGAAAGCCTTCGACAGCGATCTGCAGGAACTGACCCGGCTGGTTGCCGAGATGGGTGGCCTCGCCGAACGCATGATCGTGGAATCGGTCGATGCGCTGATCCGCAGGGACGTCGCGCTCGGCAAGCGCGTGGTCGCGGCCGATGCCGAAATCGACAATCTGCAGCGCGTGATCGAGGAACGTGCGGTATTGACCATCGCAAGGCGGCAGCCGATGGCGGTCGACCTGCGCGAAATCGTCGGCGCCATGCGGGTGGCCACCGATCTGGAGCGGATCGGCGACCTTGCCAAGAACATGGGCAAGCGGGTCTCGGCGCTGGAAAGCGACTTTCACCCCTTGAAGCTGATCCGCGGGTTGGAGCACATGACCGACCTGGTGCAGTCGCAGGTCAAATCCGTGCTCGATGCCTACGCGGCGCACGATTTGCCGGCGGCGATGACGGTGTGGAAGGGCGACGAGGAAGTCGATGCCATCTGCACCTCGCTGTTCCGCGAACTCCTGACCTATATGATGGAGGATCCGCGCAACATCTCGTTCTGCATCCATCTGATGTTCTGTGCCAAGAACATCGAACGGATCGGCGATCACGCCACCAATATCGCGGAAACCGTATTCTACATGATTGAGGGCCAGCAGATTCTCGACAAGCGCCCGAAGGGCGACATGACGAACTTTGCCACGACGGTGCCCGGGAATTGAGTCGTAGCGTTTTCGAGCGAAGATAAAACAGAGAGGTTACACGCATGAGCGCGCGCATTCTGGTGGTGGAAGACGAGGAAGCGCTGACCACGCTGTTGCGCTACAACCTCGACGCCGAGGGCTATGATGTCGAAACCGTCGGCCGTGGCGACGAGGCCGACACGCGGCTCAAGGAGCGGGTGCCCGACCTGATCGTGCTCGACTGGATGCTGCCGGGACTCTCCGGCATCGAACTGTGCCGCCGCCTGCGGGCGCGGCCGGAGACCAGGTCGCTGCCGATCATCATGCTGACCGCGCGCGGCGAGGAGAGCGAACGGGTCCGCGGTCTTGCCACCGGCGCCGACGACTACATCGTCAAGCCGTTTTCGGTGCCGGAACTGCTGGCGCGGGTGAAGGGCCTGCTGCGCCGCGCCAGCCCCGAACGGCTCGCCACCGTGCTGGCCTATGGCGACATCGAACTCGACCGCGAGAAGCGCCGTGTCGCCCGCTCGGGCCGGCCGATCGATCTCGGCCCGACCGAATATCGCCTGCTGGAATTTTTCCTGGAGCATCCGGGCCGGGTGTTCTCCCGCGAGCAATTGCTCGACAGCGTCTGGGGCCGCGACATCTATATCGACGAGCGCACCGTCGACGTCCATATCGGCCGCCTGCGCAAGCTGCTCAACCCCAGCCGCGAGCAGGACCCGATCCGCACCGTGCGCGGCGCCGGCTACGCGCTCGACGACCGGTTTGCCAAGGTGGAGTAGCTCCACCCGTCGCCCCGGCCTCGAGCCGGGGCCCATAACCACCGATGTCAAAATCGTGAAAAGGCTGGAGCGCCGGCCGAGCGTAACCACACACATTTGCGGTTATGGGCCCCGGCGTTCGCCAGGGCGACACTGAATATGTAATGTAGCGGTAGCGCGCTCAGCGCGTCGGCTTCGGCGGTTGCCTGCGGCGGTCGGAGGCCGGCTGGTAGGCGATGCGCGAATGGTGGGCGCAATAGGGCAGGCTCTGCAGCGCCTTGCCGCCGCAGAAGAAGAATTCCGAACTGGAGGGATCGCCGATCGGCCAGTGGCAGGTGGCCTCGTTCAATTCCAGCAGCGACAGCCGCTGGCTCATTGGCACCACATTATCAAAGGCGATCGGATCCGGCTCGAGTTCAACCTCGAACGCATGCGCCAGCGCGGTATTGCCGCGCGAGACCGGGCGGGCCACCCGCATCATGTGCTGGGCCGGGCGCGCTTTGCGTTGCCGCGGTGCAGCGGAGGAGGGGCTCTTGGCGCGGCCGGAAAGGCCGAGCCTATGCACCTTGCCGATCACTGCATTCCGGGTCACATTTCCGAGTTCCGCGGCGATCTGGCTGGCCGAAAGCCCGCCTTCCCAGAGCTTTTTCAGTTGCTCGACGCGATCGTCGGTCCAGGTCAATACCGTCATCGCACTTTTCCCTTCGTGTCGCGCAGCCATTCTCGACGCGGCGTTGCGACTCCAATCCGTCAAAATTCCCTGCAGGCAGAATCCCTTAGCCCTCGCCGGGCGCGATAAGCGCGCCCGGGCGTTTACGCCGAACAGTGGACGGGAGAGGATTTACTACTGCCGCACGAGATGTCGTACCCGACAGCCGACAAGCTACAATATGCCGTGACTCCGGCGCAAGAGTCCGCATTGGCGCGTCCACATGTTCCGTTACTTAAGCATTGCAATCGGATTTTTCCACGGCGCCGCAAAAGACGGCACGCGCGCAGGGCGACGAACGCCCGGCTTGCCGCTGCGGCACCAGTTGACAGTTATCGCCGCGTGCATAGAATGCCTGTCACGTGCCGCCCCGAAAAGGCGGCACGTTTTGTTTTCCGGGACCGGTTGCCGATGCGTCCGCGCCAATGCGTGCGTCGAGGGGGCCGCGCCTAACCCTCAGTGATCGCCATGACCAACAGCGCGACCTCGCATCTGCTCCCCGTCTTCGCCAGGGTCGATCTCGGTTTCCAGCGCGGCGAAGGCGCCTGGCTGATCGCCACCGACGGCGAGCGCTATCTCGATTTCACCTCCGGCGTCGCCGTCAATGCGCTCGGCCATTGCCATCCGCATCTGGTCGCAGCGTTGCAGGAGCAGGCGACGAAGCTTTGGCACATGTCGAACCTGTTCAAGAGCCCGGACGGCGAGCGGCTGGCGGCGCGGCTGTGCGAGCAGAGTTTTGCCGATTTTGTCTTCTTCGCCAATTCCGGCGCCGAGGCGATGGAATGCGCGATTAAAGTCACGCGGAAATATCACGCTGCCAAGGGCCAGCCGGAGCGCTACCGCATCATCACCTTTGAGGGCGCGTTTCACGGGCGCACGCTGGCAACGCTGGCCGCCACCGGCTCGCCAAAATACCTCGAAGGTTTCGGGCCGCCGATGGACGGCTTCGACCAGGTGGCGTTCGGCGATATCGACGCGGTGAAGAAGGCGATCGGCCCGCACTCCGCGGGCATCCTGATCGAACCGCTGCAGGGCGAAGGCGGCGTGCGGTCGGCGCCGCATGCCTTCTACCGGGGCTTGCGCGAAGTCTGCGACGATAACGGCCTGCTCCTGGTGTTCGACGAGGTGCAGACCGGCATGGGCCGCACCGGCGAGCTGTTCGCCTACAGGCGCCTCGGCGTGGTGCCCGACGTGATGTCGCTGGCGAAAGCGCTCGGCGGCGGTTTTCCGATCGGCGCGTGTTTGGCGACCGCCGAGGCAGCCGCCGGCATGACGCCAGGCTCGCACGGCTCGACCTTCGGCGGCAACCCGCTGGCGGTCGCGGCCGCCAATGCCGTGCTCGACGTCATGCTGAAGCCTGGATTTTTCGAGCACGCGCAGAAGATGTCGCTGCTGCTCAAGCAGAAGCTCGCCTCCGTGGTCGACCGCTATCCGGCCGTGCTCGCCGAAGTGCGCGGTGAGGGGCTGCTGATCGGCATCAAGGCGGTGGTGCCGTCCGGGGATCTCGTCACGGCGTTGCGCGAGCAGAAACTGCTCACGGTCGGCGCCGGCGAGAATGTCGTGCGGTTCCTGCCGCCCTTGATCGTCACCGAATCCGAGATCGAGGAATCGGTGGCCCGGCTCGAGCGCGCCTGCGTGGCGATCTCGGGCAGTCAATTGAAACGGGCGGCGGGGCAATGAGCAAGGCGCTGCGGCATTTTCTCGATCTCAACGAGATCCCGACCAAGGAATTGCGCAACATCCTCACGTCAAGCGTCGCCATGAAGGCGAAGCTGAAAGCGCAAAAGAAGCGTGGCGGCAAGGTCGACAAGCCGCTCGCCGGCAAGACGCTGGCGATGATCTTCGAAAAGCCCTCGACCCGCACCCGGGTGTCCTTCGACGTCGGCATGCGCCAGCTCGGCGGTGAATCGATCATGCTGACCGGCGCCGAAATGCAGCTCGGCCGCGGCGAGACCATTTCCGATACCGCGCGCGTGCTGTCGCGCTATGTCGATGCCATCATGATCCGGATCCTCAACCATGAGGCGCTGCTGGAACTCGCCGCCTATGCCACCGTGCCTGTCATCAACGGGCTGACGCGGCGCTCGCATCCCTGCCAGGTGATGGCCGACCTGATGACGTTCGAGGAGCATCGCGGCCCGATCAAGGGCCGCACCGTGGCCTGGACCGGCGACGACAACAACGTGCTGGCGTCATGGGCGCACGCCGCCGAGCGCTTCAGCTTCAATCTGCGCATCGCCACCCCGCCGGAGCTTGCGCCCAACAAGGCGATGCGAGACTGGATCAAGGCGACGGACGCACCGATCGTGCTCGGCAGCGATCCGGAAGCCGCCGTCCGCGGCGCCGATTGCGTCGTCACCGACACCTGGTTCTCGATGGGCGACAAGGACGGCGAGAACCGCCACAATCTGCTCAGGCCCTATCAGGTCAACGCCAAGCTGATGTCGCTGGCCAAGCCCGATGCCATCTTCATGCATTGCCTGCCCGCCCATCGCGGCGATGAGGTCACCGACGAGGTGATCGACGGCCCGCAATCGGTGGTGTTCGACGAAGCCGAAAACCGCCTGCACGCGCAAAAGGGTATCCTGGCATGGTGCTTTCAGGCGGTGGGGTAGGCCCAACACCACTGTCGTCCCGGCCAAGCCCTTGCGCGAGCCGGGACCTATAACCACCGATGGTCGGATTTGCAAAAGGCTGGAGCAGCATCCCGCTCCAACAAAGGACATCGGTGGTTATGGGTCCCCGCCTT
>Ga0302320_10001118_pt1 | contig 64340 bp, 47 predicted proteins | sample Bog_T0_3_FD_202130 | JGI IMG/M metagenome (GOLD analysis project Ga0302320, IMG submission 202130) | Peat permafrost microbial communities from Stordalen Mire near Abisko, Sweden - Bog_T0_3 | ecosystem: Environmental > Terrestrial > Soil > Wetlands > Peat | place: Sweden: Abisko, Stordalen Mire...
CCGGTCAGGGTCAGCTTGTCATGGAATTCCTTGGCCGAGTTCACCGCGTCCTGGCCGGTCATGGCGTCGGCCACGAACAGCACTTCCTGCGGATTCAGCAAGGACTTCAGCGACTGCATCTCGTCCATCAATTGCTCGTCGATGTGCAGACGTCCGGCGGTATCGACGATCAGCACGTCACAGCCGTTGATCACCGCATCGCGCCGCGCCTCTTTGGCCAGCCGCACTACGCTTTCGGTGTTGCTCTCCACGCCGGAGCCTTCGTACAGGTGCGCGCCGATAGCCTTGGCAACCACCTTCAACTGCTCGCGTGCGGCCGGGCGGTAAACGTCCACCGAGACCAGCATGGGGCGGTGTCCGCCCTTCTTGAACCAGCCTGCCAGCTTGCCGGAGGTCGTCGTCTTACCGGAGCCCTGGAGACCGGCCATCAGGACGACGGTCGGCGGCTGCGAGGCGAACTTGAACTTCGCGGTGTCGCGCCCAAGAGTCTCGATCAGTTCGTCGCGCACCACCTTGATGACCATCTCGGCCGGGGAGAGCGAGGTCAGAACCTCGGTGCCAATCGCCTTGACGCGGATGTGCTCGATCAGGTCTTTGACGACCTTGAAGTTGACGTCCGCCTCAAGCAGGGCAAGGCGGATCTCCTTCAATGCTTCGTCCATATTCTCCTCGGTCAGGCTGCCCTGGCCGCGAAGGTTTTTGAATGCGCGCTGGAGTTTGTCTGTTAGGTTCTCGAACATCGAATAAGTCCGGGGAGCCGCGCAAGGCGGTCCATCTTTTGAAGTTTTCTCAATTGCGACGGGCGGGCCCGCGAAGCCTCAGAATATCACGCCAGATGGGCAACGCGTCCGGGCTCAGGAAATGCACCAAGGCAGCGGCACACCATCATGGCCCCAATCTGGCGGCCTTTGCGGTCGAGGACCGGAAAAGCAGTCGCTTCTACCGGCGAGGATGCTTCCTCCTGCCGCACCAGAAGATTAACCTGGACGATTTTGCCTTCGTAGGCGGCCTGCGCCAGCGGCAACTCCTGCGGGTCCAGCATGCGTTCGCCGTGGCTGTCGAAGATGCCGAAGGCCTCTGGGCAATCGTCCATGCTGTTTTTTTCCATGTCGATCTCGCCAAAGAGCGTTTTGGCTGCGAAATTGGCATAGACCATCTGCCCGCAAGCATCGCAGGCAATCACGGAGTCGGTCATCAGAGCGGTGACGCTGAATAGCCGCTCCAGTTCGCGCGAAACTCTTTGCACGCTAAACCTCTCCATCTCCGGGAAATCAATGTACACCCGGGCAAGCGCGCAACTATATCAGAAGAAAGAATCTATCCCAAGACGGTAATTCTACCTAATTTTGATGCTAAGCCCGCTCCAGCAGCAGCCCCTCGAATGCAAGTGCCTCGCCATCCTGAGGAAGCATGACCGGCCTTTGCAGGCCTGCTGATTGTAGATGCCGTTCCAACTCCTGGCGACGCACGCCGCAGTGATTAATTGCCTCCATATGCACGGCGATCACCTGCGTGTCGGGAGCTACGCGTGCCACCTCGGCCACGTCTCCGGCGGTCATCGTGATGGGATCGCCCTCCAGGAAACATGCTCCGCCGCTGTTGACCACCGTCACCTGTGGCGCAAAATCCTTCAGCGTCTTGCGCACGGCGTGGCAGTAAATAGTGTCTCCGGCAATGTAGAGCGACTCCCCTGCCCGCGAGCGCAGGACGTATCCGCTCACCGGGGCCATCTTCTGGCCGATCTCGCCGGTGCCATGTTCGCCCGGAGTGCGTGCAATGGTCACCATTCCAAAGGCTACGGCGCTGTGTACCGGGCAAACATCCTCGAAGCCGAGTTCGCGGAAGAACGCCATGTCCTCCGGCTGGCAGATGATCCGCAGCGTGCGCGGGATTAGCTCAGAGGCGGCGGCATCCCAGTGGTCGCGATGGACGTGAGTCACCAATACAGCGTTCACGCCCCTTAGCAGCTCCTCTACCGGTACGGGCAGGGGCACAAGCGGATTCGGCTCGGGATTGGCTGAGTTTGCGATCGGCGCCATCGAACCTTTTTCTCCCAGCATCGGGTCCACCAGAAACGTCAGTTCATCCATGCGCACGCGCAAGGTTGCGTGGCGAATCAGTTGTATTTGCATGCTTCAAGCTTCCTTATGAGGGTGTGTCTCAATTCTAAAGGCAAGGACCGGTTACGATAAGAAAAATCGGCCTGGAATCAGAGGTTATCCGAACACTTCCTTGGCCGCCAGCGCGGTGTTCACGTGGATGGTCACGGTATCCTCCGGAAGCTCCGCATAGCCTCCGGCGAGGGTTGCCATGATCGGGAAGCCGTGGTCACGGGCAAAGTTGAAGACCATCAGGTCGCGTTGCTTCAGCCCTTCGATGGTCAGTCCCAACCCGCCCAGTTGATCGCCCCTGTAGGGATCGGCCCCGGCGATATAGCAGATCAATTCAGGCTCAAAGCGCTCGATTGTGCCTCTCAGGGCGGTATCCAGCCACTCCAGGTACTCGAAGTCCGTAGTCCCGTCCGGCAGATTCACGTCGATGGAGGAGGCGGGCTTCCAGTACGGATAGTTGCTCTCCTGGTGCAAGGAAACAGTGAATACGTCGCGGGTAGCGCTGGTCTTGACGTTCGCCGCCCGGCTGGGAGACAGCAGCGAAGCCGACCATGTGGTCCGCGGAAATGGCTCCGGCTCACCCGTGCCAAAAATTGCCGCCGTACCGTTGCCCTGGTGGACGTCGCAGTCGAGCACCATGGCGCGCACAATGTGGCCGTCGCGCTGCATGCAGCGGATGGCCACAGCTACGTCATTGATCAGGCAGAAACCCTCGCCGTGATCCGGAAAGGCATGGTGAAAGCCGCCTCCAATGTGAACGCAGCAGTTGTTCCGCAAGGCCTGTTCGGCGGCCAAAATCGAGCCCCCGGTCATATGCCAGAAAGCCTCTACAAGTTCTTTGCTGTAGGGAACTTCCAGTTCCAGTTCCTCGCGCGTGCTCAGGGTTCCCTGCTTCAATTTCTCCACCCAGAGCTTGGTATGGACGAGCAGCACGTCCTCTTCGCGGCAGAGCGGTGCGGGAAGAAAGTCGGCTTCCGTAAAGGCTCCCTGCTGCAACAGGCGATCCCGCATTCCGCGATACTTGCCTGAGTGGAAGACGTGGTCGCCAATCGGCAACGCTGCTTTTTCGGAATAAACCAGCCGCAATGGGAGCATGCTCATGAAAGTTATGCCCAGCAGACCTGCTTTGGGAAGCGTTTTATTTCACAGGATTGTAATCCAAACGGGCCATCGGAACATATTCCTTCCGGACTGGCGAATGCCACGGTCCCCACTCCCAGCCAACTTATCCGAACCCCGGGGATTACGAGTGAATTTTTTAAGTCAATCGATATAATATTTCTATTTGCTCTGCTATCCTCAATGAGTGGCTCCATCTTTCATGGAGCGCGTCGCGGTTGCTGGTGGCGCAAAGCTTTCCAGGTGCAGGAGACTCATGGTTCACTATCGTCCTTTATTGCTTGCCTTTACTGCGGCTCTGCTGTGCTTTTCCTTGTCCTGCAAGAAAGCCGCTCAGGCTCCCGGTGGCATGCCCGCGTTCCCGGTTCAGGTGCAAAAGGTCACGCTCCAGCAGGTAGGCGACTCCGCCGAATTTCTGGCGACCCTGCAATCGCGCAATGCCTCCGTTCTCCAGCCGGAAGTGGAAGGACAGATCACTAAGATATTTGTCGTATCCGGGGCGCATGTTGAGGCGGGCCAGCCCATCATGGAGATTGATCCCCGGCGGCAGCAGGCCTCGGTCAACCAGCAGGTGGCAACCCGGCAGTCTCAGGAGGCCACCCTTACCTACAACCAGGCCCAACTGGAGCGCTACCGCAAGCTGTGGGCTGCGGGTGTGATCAGCCGCCAGGAATATGACAACGTAGTCAGCGCCCATGACGCCTCCAAGGCGAACGTGGAGGCTACCGACGCCTCCATCAATCAGCAGCGTGTTCAACTGCACTACTTCACCGTCCGAGCCCCCGCAGCGGGCATCATTGGAGACATTCCGGTCCGCGTCGGGGATCGCGTGACCAATCCCACGACGCTGACCACGCTTGATCGCGGTGGCGAACTCGAGGCATACATCAACATTCCCTCCGAGCGCGCCCAGGATGTTCACAACGGAACCCAGATTGATCTGCTCAATGAGGACGGAACGCCGGCGCTCTCAACCAAGGTGAACTTCGTTTCGCCACGCATGGACGCCACCAACCAGCTCCTGCTGATCAAGGCTCCAGTCCCCAACACCGATCACCGCTTCCGCAATGACCAGGTGCTGCACGCGCTCGTCGTCTGGAAGCAGGTCAGCAAACCGATGGTTCCCGTTACCGCGATGACGCGTCTCGGGGCCCAGTCGTTTGTCTTTGTCGTGGCGCAGGGGCCGGCAGGCGCAGCGGCCCAGCAAAAGCCAGTCAAATTGGGGGCGCTCATTGGCAACAGCTACGTCATTGAAGAGGGCCTCAACCCCGGTGACACCGTCATTGTTGGCGGAACCCAGAACCTGATCGATGGCATGCCGGTAATTCCCCAGGCATAGGCGCGGAGGACACACTTTGTTCGTTGATTTCTTTATTCGCCGCCCGGTTTTTGCCACGGTCTGCTCGTTGCTCATCATCCTTGCCGGAGCCATTGCCATTCCGACTCTGTCGATTGCGCAATTCCCGGTACTGGCTCCGCCGCAGGTCACGGTAAGCACCTCCTATACGGGAGCCAACGCCCAGTCCGTTGAGAGCGGCGTCACCACCCTGCTGGAGCAAGCCATCAACGGCGCGGAGGGAATGCGCTACATGTCGTCCAGCAGCGGCAATGACGGCTCCTCCTCCATCACCGCCACGTTCAAACTGGATCGCAGCCTTGATATCGCCGCGGTGGACGTGCAGAACCGCGCCTCCACCGCGCAGGGCCGCCTGCCCGCCAGCGTGCAACAGACCGGCGTTACCATCACCAAGAACTCCGGTTCCTTTGTCCTCGCCTACGGCGTCTATTCGCCGGACAATCGTTACGATCCACTCTTCATCTCCAACTATCTTGACGTGTATGTGCGCGACTCGCTCAAGCGTGTTCCCGGCGTCGGCGACGTCCTGATCTTTGGTGAGCGCAAGTACGCCATGCGTTTGTGGCTTGATCCCGTCCGCCTGGCCAAGCGCGGCCTCACCGCCGTGGACGTTACCAACGCACTGGCCGAACAGAACGTGCAGGTTGCCTCCGGCTCCATCGGACAGCCGCCCGTTCCTGCCGGGCAGCTCTACACCCTGAGCGTGCTTACCGCCGGACGTCTCACCGATCCGAAGGACTTTGAGCGCATTGTCGTCAAGCAGACCAAGGATGGCTCGATCATCCAGCTTCGCGATGTGGGCCGCGCCGAACTCGGCGCTGAAAACTATGCGTCCAATCTCACGTTCAGCGGATATCCGGCCATCGGCATCGGCGTCCAGCAACTCTCCAACGCCAACGCGCTCGATGTGGAAAAGGGTGTCAAGGCCGAGATGTTGCAGCTCTCCAAACAATTCCCTGCGGGATTGCAATATCAGGAAGCTTTCAACACCACCACGGCCGTCCGCGAATCCATCAGTGAAGTGCTCAAGACACTCATTGAAGCGATCATCATCGTCATCATCGTAATTTTCTTCTTTCTGCAAACGTGGCGCAGCACCCTGATCCCTGCCGTCACCATCCCCGTCTCGCTGATCGGCGCCTTCGCCTTCGTCAAGCTCTTCAACTTCTCCATCAACACGCTTACGTTATTCGGCATCACCCTCGCCACCGGACTCGTGGTCGATGACGCCATCGTGGTGATTGAAAACGTGGAGCGCCACCTCGAAGAGGGTATACACGACGCACGACGCGCCACCTCCATCGCCATGGGCGAGGTTACCAGCGCCGTCATCGCGACCTCCATTGTGCTCATCGCCGTTTTTGTGCCGGTCTCGCTCTTTCCGGGGACCACCGGTCGCTTGTACCAGCAGTTTGCTCTCACCATCGCCTTCTCGATTGCGCTCTCGGCCTTCAATGCATTAACACTGACGCCTGCGCTGGCCGCGCTCCTGCTGCGCCATACCGACCGCCAGGCGAATCCGGTCTTTCGCGCCTTCAATCGCGGCATCACCGGCATCACCGATGGCTATCGCATTCTGCTCACCCGCATGGAGAAAGCGAAGACCCTGGTGGTCCTGCTGTTCCTCGTGGGACTCGGTTTGACGGCGTGGGTTTACAAGTCCGTGCCCACCAGCTTTGTGCCGGATGAGGATCAGGGATACTTCATCGTTTTGGTACAGGCGCCCGATGCAGCCTCGCTGGAGTACACCTCCAATGTTGCCGCCCGCGCCAGCACCGCCATCATGAAGAACCCGGATGTCCTGGCAGTCTTTGCTGTCCCCGGCTTCAGCTTCAACGGCGCAGCTCCCAACCGCGGCCTGATGTTCGTCAACCTCAAGCCGATTGCTGAACGGAAAGGTGCAGGACATTCTCTCGATTCAGTCATCAACTCCCTGCGCCAGCCGCTCGGCTCCATCACCGAAGCCACCATCATTCCCTTTGCTCCCCCGGCCATTGAAGGACTCAGCTCCTTCGGCGGCTTCACCTTCGAACTGCAACAGACGGGCTTCAGCACGCCGCAGGCTCTGGAGGCAACGCTGCAAAAGGTTCTTGGCTCTGCACGCCAACGTCCCGAGCTATCGCCGATGTCGGTGTACTCCAGCTACACCGCGCGCACCCCGGAAGTGATGGTGGAAATTGATCGCGAAAAAGCCAAGAGTCTTGGAGTTCCTTTCTCGCAGATCAACACCACGCTGCAAACCTACATCGGCTCCACCTATGTGAACGATTTCGATTTCAACAACCGTTCCTACCGCGTCTACGTGCAGGCTGACCAGCAGTTCCGCGTCAATCCGGCAAACATTACCCAGTATTATGTGCGCTCGGATGCCGGTCCCATGGTGCCGCTATCGAACATCGTCACCCTCAAGGACACTGCCGGCCCCAGCGTAATCAGCCACTACAACCTCTTCCGCTCGGCGGAAATCAATGGCTCGGCCGCTCCCGGCTACAGCTCCGGGCAGGCGTTGGCGGCCATGGAGGATGTCTCTCACAAGGTGCTGCCCGCCGGATATTCGTTTGAGTGGACCGGACTGGCACTGGAAGAGATTCAGTCCGGCAACCAGGCGATTCTGCTCTTCGGACTCGGGCTGCTGGTGGTTTACCTCGTGCTTTCCGCGCAGTATGAGAGCTTCGTTCTTCCATTCATCATTTTGCTATCGGTGCCCATGGCTATCCTCGGCGCGCTGGGAGCGCAATCGTTGCGCGGCCTGCAGAATGACGTGTACTGCCAGATCGGTCTGGTGATGCTGATCGGCCTTGCCAGCAAGAACGGTATTCTCATCGTCGAGTTCGCCGAGCAGCTCCAGCGCAACGGCATGGAGTTATTTGCCGCCACGGTCGAGGCCGCGCGTCTCCGTCTCCGCCCCATCCTGATGACCTCGGTCGCATTCATTCTCGGCGTGTTGCCGCTGGTCTTCGCCTCGGGCGCAGGCAGCGCCGGACGCCACTCCGTCGGCACCACCGTCTGCGGAGGAATGATCGTCTCGACATTCCTGAACCTCTTCCTCATTCCCATCCTCTACGTGATCGTGCGCAAATTCATTCCCATGCCCAGGACTGAAACGCCTGAGCCGGAAGCCGCGCAGTAGAGAGGCGAAGTCCCCTCCCAAAACGTAAGGCGCGGTGTCCTCCGCGCCTTACGTTTTCCCGGCAGACTATACTGACCGCACTGTGCGATTTGATTTAACTTCCCCGGCAGACAGTCCCCGGCCAACAGGCGTGACCCTCACAGCGCTGCTCCTGTGCGCGTTTGCCCTGCCTGCCGCCAGAACTCTCGCGGGGCAGTTCAATTCGCAGGGAATGCTGGGCGTCTGCTATGGCGTCCTGGTCCTCGTACTTGAGATGTATAGCCTCTGGAGTTACTGGAAGGGCTGCAACTGGGCACGCGTGCTTGTCCTGATCACGTCCATCCTCATTGTCTCCGGGGGAAGCTCAAACATCTTTGAGCGCGGCGGAGGACTTATCGCACTGATGAGCCATCCGGTATATTTCCTTCGCTTTGCCGTAGCGGTGTTCCTGCTCTACTGGTTGAACACCCGCCCTGTGCGTGCATGGTTCAAGAATGCCCCCGCGGCTGGCGACCTCATTGGTCAACATCTGGAAGGCAAGCTCTGCATCGCGATTGCCAGGAGCGCAGCCGCTCCCGATCCGGTGTGGACGCTCGCTTTCGAGCACGACGCGGAACTCATCCTCACCTGCCCCTGGCGGATTGTCCTGGATGACAATCTTGCATTCGCCAGCAACTCCTCCAGCAACCCTGTGCCCGAGCTTCCCGTTGACGACGAACAGCCCGCCCGCCTCTTGCCGAATCTTCGTGTCAAGGCTGTTCGCGTGACTCCGCGCACCTCCGACCTCTACATCTCGTTTGAGATGGGCATCGAACTCCAGACCTGGTGTACCGCGCCAAAGACGCAACAGTGGAAGTACTCCGATCCCACGCTCACCGTCATCGCCGACTCCGCAGGATTAAACTCGCAGAGCATTGCCGCACCCGTTCCATCCGGAGACTCCAGCCCAAACGACTAAGCGCACTCTCGTGTGCTAGGATTTGAAAGTACGGCATCTTCTGCCGTGCAGAGTCGGGGCGTAGCGCAGCCTGGTAGCGCACCTGCCTTGGGCGCAGGGGGTCGCTGGTTCGAATCCAGTCGCCCCGACCATTTTTCCTTTTCTTTCGTGTGGGTTGGCGGCGGATTCTTCCGCCGCCGCACGCTTCCACTCCGGCGCTTCCGTCTTAGCTCTGGCGCTTCCAAAGCGCATCGGATTCGCCTACTTCGCCTTCCACCGCAACTCCATTCCTGCGATCACGCCGCGTCCCGGCATCGCTACTCCGGGAATCTCCTCGTACTTCGTGTCAGTCAGGTTTGTCAGTTGCACATACGGCGTCACATAGCGGAACTCGCGTCCCACCGTCCACTCCACCAGCGGATACACGTCCTGTCCATATCTCTGCAAGGCCGCAACGCGGAAGCGCGAATCGAATCCGCACGGCGTTTTGCTCCACCACGTTGCCACTCCTGCGTTCACCGGATAGTTGAAGACATACAAGTACTGTTCTCCCGGCAGCGTTGATCCCGCGCCGTGCATTCCCGTGTAGCTCAACTCGATGCGCTGCTGCCTTGGTAGCTGCCAGCGCAGCGAAAGCTCTGCACCCGTGAAGTTCAGATTGTGAATGTTCTCCGCCACGTAGGGCGTGTTCGGATTCAGGGCGACGGCGGCATCCGTGCGCACGTAGTCGATCACGTTCTGGTCGCGGTGATGGAAGACATCGGCAGACGCGGTGATTCCGCGACCCAGCGCCAGCAGCACTCCACCCTCGTAGCTCCATGCTGTTTCGGGCTTCAGCTTCGGATTGCCGAGGTGAATCGGGTCAGTATAGTAAAGCTCGGTGTAATCCGGCAGGCGGAAGGCGTGCGAGGCCGATGCCCGCAGTTTGATGCGGCTGTTCAGCCAGTACGCTCCACTGACCGAGGGGCTGAAGACCTGCTGCCCGCCGGTGTAGAGCTCTTCGCGCATTCCGGCGTTGAAGGAAAAACGCTTCAGCGCCCGCGCATCGAAACTCGCATACACTCCGCCCTGATCCCGCGTGTGAATCCCGAGATTTGTGCTGTCGATGTGCTCGCGCAATCCGTCCGCGCCATAGTACACGCGCATGTTATCGCCAATCTTCTCGAATCTCCGCAGCGCCGCCTCGTAGTAAGTGGTGACGTGGTTGTTCTCGAAGGAGTTGGGCAAAATGTAGATGTACTCATCGGTGTGCCGCCGGTAGGCGAAGTCGGCGCTCGTCTGCGTTCCAATCGGCTGCGTCCACGCGGCGAGCCATCCCTTGTCGCGCTCCCAACTTGGGAGGCTGCTGTCCACTCCATAAAAACCGGCTGCGCCGTAGGGCCGGTCGCTGATGCCCAGCAGCACGTCGCTCGCGCCCAGTGTGGTGTTGATATGGGTCTCGGAGGCAATCGCCAGGTTGCGATAGTCGCGATCGGCGATAAAGCCCGTCGATAGCTCGCGCACAAACGTCAGTTGCTCGGTGAACCGCTTGCGCGCCAGCGTCAGCGCGCCGTTCTGCTGATTGGTTCCGAAGTTTCCGATCCCAGCGCCCAGCCGGATTTCGCTGCGATCGGGAACGGCGGTGATGAAGTTCACCGCGCCGCCCATCGCGTCCGAGCCATACAGCGTGGAGCCCGCTCCCTTCAGCACTTCCACCCGCTGTACCGACTCAAACGGAAACGGAATATCGAGGTTGTTGTGCCCGGTCTGCACGTCGTTCAAGCGCAGTCCATTGACGAGTATCAATGTTTCACCGAAGGTCGCGCCGCGGATGGAGAGATCGGCCGCAGTTCCCGGCGCTCGCTGCTGCACATCCAGCGAAGGGTCCTGCTCCAGCACGTCGGCCCAGTTGCGATAGCCCGCCGGAGACTGTCCCACCTCGATCGTGCTCACGCTGCGGTCGGTCTCCTCCAGCGGAACCACGTCATAGCTGCCCGTCACCACCAGTTGCTCGTCGTGGCGTGGTGCATTGGTCTTAGGCGCTGCGTTTGTGTCCGGCGCACTCTGCGCCAGAGCCGCGCAACTCAGTACAAATAGGATGGCAATGCTTCTCATGGACACCTGTTATGAACGTTAGATGCGCGTGGACGCGCCTGCTCATTCTGATCCGCCGAGGCAGAGTTTCACAACGATGGTTTTATATTGTTCTTGATAGTTGAATCACTCAATTATATAAACTGTACCCATGCGCATTGACGCCTTCCTCCATCAAAGCCCGATGTTTGCCATCAACCGCGCGGCGCGCCGATTTGACTCGCTAGCCTCCCACGCTCTCGCCTCCGATGGACTGAGTTTTCTGGAAGGACTGGTGCTGGCGGCAATCTTCTTCGATGAGCCGGTCTCCGCAAAGCCCTCTCAACTGGCGGAGACCTTTGCCACCACTCGCGGCAATGTGAGCCACTGCATCTCGTCTTTGGAGGCAAAGGGTTTCTTGCAGAGAATGATCGATCCCACGGATGCCCGCTCCTATCTGCTGGCCTTGAAGCCGCAGGGAAAGCGATGCGCTCTGCGCGCCATTCGCGCATTTGATAAGTTGCAGGCCGAGTTCGAAAAAGAGGTGGGAAAAGCGGTTCTCAGCGAGACGCTGAAGACCATCCGCAAACTCGAAGCCCTTGCTCCCGGCAAATAAAGAAACGGCACGGCGCTAGGCCGTGCCGTTCTCTTGCTCCTGTCCTTGCTCTTGACTTTGAAACCCGAGACTCATTCCTTCACTGCAATCCCCAGAGCCTTCATCTTGCGGTACAGATGGCTTCGTTCCAGCCCCAGCACCTCGGCCGTACGGCTCACGTTGCCATTCGTCTCGTCGAGTTTTTTCAGAATATAATCGCGCTCGTAGGCCGCGCGTGCCTGGTGCAGGGTGGTAAAGTCGCCCAGCGACCGCCGGGTCCCTTCGCGATACAGCACCGAGGGCAGGTGCTTGCGCTCCAGACGCTGCACCGTGGGATTCATGATCACGATCCGCTCGATTACGTTGCGCAACTCGCGCACGTTTCCCGGCCAAGAGTAGCGCGTCAGAATCTCCAGCGCTTCGTCGGCAATCTCCTTGGTGCGGCGGCTATACTGGCTGCTGAACTCCTTGAGGAAGTGCCGCGCCAACACTGCAATATCTTCCTTTCGCTCGCGCAGCGGAGGCACTACGAACGGAACCACGTTCAGCCGGTAAAACAGATCCTCGCGGAAGTTGCCGCGCCCAATTTCCTCTTCCAGGTCCTTGTTGGTCGCCGCGATCACCCGCACGTTCACCGTGATCGGCTCTTCCATTCCCACCGGGGCAAAGCGTCCTTCGTCCAGCATCCGCAGAACCTTGGACTGCGTCTTCAAACTCATGTCGCCCACTTCGTCCAGAAAGAGCGTGCCTCCGTCGGCCTTGCGCAGCTTGCCTTCTTTTTCGCTGTCCGCTCCCGGGAACGCGCCCTTGCAGTAGCCAAACAGTTCGCTCTCGATCAGGTCTTCAGGAATCGCAGCGCAGTTCACTTCCACGAACATCTCGTCCTTGCGCAGGCTCTGGGCGTGGATGGCGCGCGCCACCAGTTCTTTCCCCGTACCGCTCTCGCCATAGATCAGCACCCGGCCGTTTGTCGGAGCCATCAGCCCGATCTGTTGCCGCAGCGCCTTCAGCGGAATACTGTCGCCCACAATCTCCGCGTGGGACACCTGCCGCTTCAGTTCCTGATTTTCCGTGCGTAGTTTGCGCGCCTCTGCCGCGTTCTTCACCACGATCAAGGTCTTGTCCAGTGAGAGCGGCTTCTCCAGGAAGTCGTAGGCTCCCAGCTTGGTGGCCCGCACCGCGGTCTCCACCGTGCCGTGTCCGGAGATCATCACCACCTCGGGACGGTCCTCCAGATCTTTCACCTGCTCCAGCACTTCCAGCCCGTCCATCTTCGGCAGCCAAACGTCCAGCAGCACCACGTCGAAGTGCTGATCGCGCAGCAGCGCCAGCCCGCTCTCTCCGTCCTCGGCCGGAGTCACATGATATCCCTCGTCCTCCAGGATTCCGCCCAGCGTCTGCCGGATACTGGGTTCGTCGTCCACTACCAGGATGTGAATCATCTCTTGCCTCTCTTGCAGCTCAAGCTTGTTCCTGCGTCTCCGCCGAGTCCGTCGGCGTACGTTCCATTGTTCCGGCCACCGGCAGTTCCACCAGAAAGCGCGTGCCCGCCGGGCGATTCTCTTCCACCCGAATCGTTCCGCCGTGGTCTTCCAGGATTCGTGCCACAATTGCCAGCCCCAGTCCCGTGCCGCGCGCCTTGGTTGAGAAGTACGGCAGGAAGAGTTTTTCCTTGGTCTCCGCCGTCACTCCCTCGCCTGTATCGGCCACTTCAATCTCCACCGTGTCGCGTGTCTCCAGCAGCGTTGTGCTGATGCGAATCTCGCGCACCACGGAATCCTTCAGGCTCTCCGCCGCGTTGTCCACCAGATTGGCAACCACCCTCTTGATCGCCTCCGGATCGGCCATCACGCGCGGCAGATCCTCGGCCAGTTCCAGTTGCACATGTACGCCCGCCAGCCGTCCGTCAAACAGTGCCATCGCGCTCTGGATAATCCAGTTCAAATCTGCCGCCTGTGGCTGCGACTGCGGGAAGCGCGCCAGCAGCGAGAACTCGTCCACCAGTTTGCGTACGGTCTCCACCGAGCTGCCAATCGTGTCGGCGCAGCTCTCGATGATCGCCCGCGAGGCGCTGTCGCCGTGCGCCACTCGTTCCATGTGCCGCTTGATGCGCTCGGCGGACAGTGCAATCGGGGTCAGCGGATTCTTGATCTCGTGGGCCACCCTCCGCGCCACCTCGCGCCATGCTGCCTGCTTCTGCGCCTTCAGCAGGTCGCTCAAATCCTCGAAGACGATCACATATCCCAGCCGCCGCCGTTGTTGTTCGCCGGTCATGGAAGCAACCGTCACGCCCACTTCCAGCGCCGTGCCGCCGTTCGGAATCTCCATCTGCGCGCTGGTTGTGCCCATGCGGTCGGCCTTGCGCGTCAGCCTCCGGATCTCCTCGGCCACATCTGGCGCTTTGTCGGCAGGAAAGAGGTCGGCCAGCCGCAATCCGCTCTGCGGCCCCGGCTGTGTCACTCCGTTCGGCTGGAACATCCGGATCAACGCAGCGTTCACCCTTGTTACTTGGCCCACTCCGTCCAGTGAAAGCACGCCCGAGGGAATGCTTTCCAGAATCGTCTCCATGTGCAGCCTGCGCTCTTCCAGACGCGCGTTGATCTCCTGCAACTGGCTCCGGTTGCCCTCCAGTTCGGCGGCCATGCTGTTGAACGAGCCCACCAGTTGTCCCAGTTCGTCGCCTGCGCTTACCTCCACGCGATAGTCCAGCCTGCCCGCTGATATTGCCTGCGTGGCCTCGGCCAGCGCCGTCACCGGACGCGTCACCACCTTGCTCAGAGCCAGCGCCGACCACGTCGTTCCGAACAGCACCAGCAGTGTGATCAGCAGCAGCGCCTGCAGATAGGTCTGCCGGATCAGCTTGTTGTTGCCGCGCAGATCCCGATAGCGCCGTTCGCTCTGGTCCAGTTGGCTCAGTGCCTCGCTGTAGTTTGCCGGCAGCGGGAGCGCCACGGCCACATAACCCAGCTCTTCCACCGGAGCCGTCCCCAGCATGTATTCGCGATTGTTCAGTGTGAATTGCCGCGCCCGGCTCTGCACCGTGCTCACCGTAGGAACCGCCGTGCGCAGCACTCCCCACGGCAGCGGAGAGCCGAAGCTCGCCTCGATCTGTCCCTTGTAGAATGCCAGCACAAAGCCGCCCTGCAGCGTAATCTCATGCTCGCGGAACTCTTCCATCAGCGAGCCAAACTTGCCCGTGTGATACGACTTCAGCGCCTCCGGACTGGCTGCAATCGCCTGTGCCTCGGCCAGCGCGTTCTGCCCCGCGTAGTTGCTCAGCAGGTCGGTCACCGCTGCGCTGCGCCCATGCACTTCCTCAATCGGCTGTGAAAACCACTTGTCAATCGAGCGGTTCATCAGCCCATAAGCAAACAGGAACATCGCGATCACCGGCCCGAACGACAGCACCAGCGCGCCCAGCACCATCTTGCTCCGGAAGCGCGATCCCGCTGCTCCGGCCTGCCGCTCCAGGTAGAGCTTCAGCAGTGTGCGAAGCAGCACAAAGATCAGCGCCACCAGCGCCATGAAGATCAGCGCCGAAAGCGCCGCAAACACAAAGGTCTGCACCAGTGAATCCGGCCGCAGAAACTTCAGGTTGAACCACTGTTGCGAAAAGATGATGAAGACCAGCAGCGCAATGCCCAACCCCAGAAGGGTAAGCCGTCGCCGTCGTGAGCGGGTTGGAGCCGGTGTGTTCAATGCGATCCCACACCGATTCTAGTGCAGAAAAGACACAAAATTCGCAAAGTTTGTGAGATGCGGGCGCAATCGCGAGGGAGTCGCGAACGCCACTCAATGAACGCAGGTTTATGGAGCAGAGCGTCAGCGCCCCTTGCGCCTGTCCGTTTCCAGCATCTCGCGCAGCGGACATCTCTCGCACTTCGGTTCGCCCTTCACGCAGAAGTGCTTCGCCGTCTGCACAATCAGCGCGTGGAATTCGTTATAGCGCTGTGCCACTTCGCTGCGCTCCATCCGCGACGCCTCCGATGGCGCATGAGTAAAGATGGGGCTTGATGCTTCGGGTGCCTCATCTTCACGCCGCGCTTTTTCCTTTGCGGCGTTAAGGTGGGGTTGTTGCTGTTGCCTTTGTCCTTGTTGTTGCTCTGGTTCTTGCTCCGCCCCAAAATCCTCTCCGCCCAGCGCCCGCTGCACTGCAAGCCGTATCTCCTCGTAGGAGGTCTCGATGCTCACCAGCCCGTGACGTTCAAAGATGCGCCGGGTGTAGCTGTCCACTACGAAGATCTCGTGGTTTGCCGCATACAGCAGGATCGAGTCTGCCGTCTCCGGGCCGATTCCTGTCAGACCGAGCAACTCCTCGCGCAGCGTCTCGCTCGGCTGCGCAAACATCGCTTCCAGTGAGCTTCCATGGCGCGCATCCAGATGCGCCACAAATAGTTTCAGCCGCGCCGCCTTCTGCCGGAAGTATCCAGCCGGTCGCACCAGTCGCTCCAACTCTTCCAGCGTCGTATTGCGGATTCCGGAAATGGACATTGCACCGACCGCGTGCAGATTTGCCATGGCCTGCTCCACGTTCGTCCAGGCCGTATTCTGGGTAAGGTACGCGCCCGCCACCACCTCAAACGCCGAGCCTGCGGGCCACCAGTGCTGCGGACCCATCGCGGACTCCAGTTGATTGAAAATGCGCCGGATTTTGGCTTTCTCCAGCTCTCGCGCGCTCATTCCAGCAGTGTAACGGATGAGTAACATAAAGCCGCAGTCCGTTCGTAACCTTAGAAGTCACTCTTTGGCTTCCATCTGATTGACAATTAATGTCAAACTGCTACTCTCCAACTATAGCTATGGCAGGCCGCCTTGCGCCTAAACCTATCTGCGTGAGCAGATTCCCCCGGAGTGTGCAGGGATTCGGTAACCCATGGCCTCCCGCGGTCGCTGACCGGTGCGCGAATCTGTGCAACGGTGTGCTGTCCCGGTGCACATGAACGTGAAATTTTCCACGCGAGGTTAGAGCTTGTCGAATCCTCCGAAGGGCACTCAATACGCGGCGTTTGATCCGGCAAACTACGTCATCGACCCCAAGATCGTAAAAATGATCTCGATTGACGTTGCGCGAAAGTACAAGGTTCTCCCGCTCGGCCGCGTGGGCGCATCCATGCAGGTCGCCATGGTGGACCCCACCAACTACCGCGCCCTCGACGATCTCAAATTCATCACCGGCTTCAACATCGAACCCCTCAGGGGCAATGAAGCCGCCATTCTCGAAGCCATCGAGTACGCCTACAACGCCCCGGAGCCTGGCACCGCCAACGGCACCGAGGAATTGAACGACGCCCTCGCCGCCTTCGGCGATGATTTTGACGCCGAAGAAGGCGACGAAGAAGATGGTGCCGATGAGTCTTCCCTGGCTGACATGGAAGCGGCCGCTGAAGAAGCGCCCATCATTCGCCTCGTGGATGTGATTCTCCGCGAAGCCGTCAAGGCCAAGGCCAGTGACGTTCACATGGAGCCGTACGAAAAGGAGTATCGCGTCCGCATCCGCGTGGATGGCGTGCTCCAGGAGCTGATGAAGCCGCCGCAAAAGCTGCGTGATGCCATCATCTCCCGCATCAAGATTCTCGCCCGTCTCGACATCAGCGAAAAGCGCCTGCCGCAGGATGGCCGCATCATGGTCCGCATGAGGATCGACGGACGCCGCCGCCAGCTTGACTGGCGCGTCAGCACCCTCCCCACTCTCTGGGGCGAAAAAATCGTAATGCGCCTGCTCGACAAGGACAATCTCCGCCTCGATATGACACAGCTCGGATTCGAGCCTGAGTCGCTGGAGAAATTCCAGAAGGCCATTCTCAAGCCCTACGGAATGGTGCTCGTCACCGGACCTACCGGCTCCGGTAAAACCAATACCTTGTACTCGGCCATCTCGCTCCTCAACAAGCCAGACACCAACATCATGACCGCCGAAGATCCGGTCGAGTTCCAGTTGCAAGGTGTCAACCAGGTTCAGATGAAGGAACAGATCGGCCTTAACTTCGCCGCCGCCCTGCGCTCCTTCCTCCGCCAGGATCCCAACATCATCCTGGTCGGCGAAATCCGTGACTTTGAAACCGCCGAGATTGCCATCAAGGCTGCTCTTACCGGCCACCTTGTGCTCAGCACGCTCCACACCAACGGCGCGCCGGAAACCGTCTCCCGCCTCATGAACATGGGCATTGAACCTTTCCTCGTCGCTACCTCCATTCACATGATCGTGGCCCAGCGCCTCATCCGCCGCATCTGCAGCAGTTGCATCCAGCCGATTGAGGTTCCCATGCAGGTTCTCCTCAAGGCCGGATACACCCAGGAGGAGGCCCGCACCGCCAAGATCATGAAGGGCCGCGGCTGTGAGAAGTGCAACAGTACCGGCTACAAGGGCCGTACCGCGTTGTATGAGGTCATGGAGGTTGATGACACTCTCCGCGAGCTGATCCTGATCGGTGCCTCTTCCCTCGAGTTGAAGAAGAAGGCTGTCGAGAACGGCATGATGACTCTGCGCCGCAGCGGTCTCTGCAAGATTTTGCTCGGCCAAACCACCATGGAAGAGGTTATGCGCGAGACCGTGAGCTAACTCCCGAGGCGGCGTCAGTCAACCGCCGCGCGGCGGAGTATTCAAGGAGATGGAATGGCGGTAACACTCAGCGACCTGTTGAAGAAGCTGCTCGAACTTTCCGGCAGCGATCTTCACATCACCACCAATTCGCCGCCGCAGGTGCGCGTCCACGGACACCTCCAGCCGCTGGATATGCCTCCCCTCGGGCCGGCAGACACCAAGCAGCTGGCTTATTCCGTGATGACCGATGCCCAGAAGCATCGTTTTGAAGAGGACTTCGAACTCGATTTCTCATTCGGACTCAAGGGCCTCGCCCGTTTCCGCGCCAACATCTTCAACCAGCGTGGAGCTGTCGCCGCCGTCTTCCGCGTCATTCCGTTTGAGATCAAGAGCTTTGCCCAGCTCAATCTTGCGCCCGTCGTCGCCAAACTCTGTGACCGTCCGCGCGGACTGATCCTTGTCACCGGCCCCACCGGCTCCGGCAAGTCCACCACGCTCGCCGCCATGCTTGACAAGATCAACAGCGAGCGCCACGAACACATCATCACCATTGAAGATCCCATCGAGTTCGTGCATCCGCACAAGAACTGCCTGGTCAATCAGCGTGAGATTCACCAGGACACGAAAAGCTTCTCCGGCGCCCTCCGGGCCGCCCTTCGTGAAGATCCCGACGTCGTCCTGATCGGCGAAATGCGCGACCTGGAAACCATTGAGTCAGCCCTGCGCATTGCTGAAACCGGTCACTTGACCTTTGGAACCCTGCACACCAACTCCGCCTCTTCCACCATCAACCGCGTCATTGACGTCTTCCCCTCCCACCAGCAGCCCCAGATTCGCGCCCAGTTGTCGCTCGTCATCGAGGGCATACTCTGCCAGGCGCTGCTGCCCAAGGCAGGAGGCCAGGGCCGCGCCATGGCCATGGAAGTTCTCGTTCCTACTCCGGCCATTCGGAATCTCATTCGCGAGGACAAGATCCATCAGATTTACTCCTCCATGCAGTCCGGCCAGGACAAGTACGGAATGCAGACCTTCAACCAGTCGCTCATGACGCTCTATTTACAGAAGACGATTACGATTGAGACGGCGCTGCTGCGCTCGTCCAACCCCGATGAACTTCAGGAAATGATTAACCGCGCGCTGACCAATATCAAGTCTGGCTCGCGCAAGTAAATTCAGAGAGGCTAGAATGCCGGTATTTACCTACCAGGGCAACAACGCGGCGGGCGAAAAAGTTCAAGGGGAGCGTGCCGCGGAGAACAAGCAGGTATTGCGTGCCGCGCTCGCGCGCGAGCGCATTCAGGCCAACGTTATCAAGGAGAAGAGCGCCGCGCGCAGCTTCAACTTCCAGATTGGCGGCGGCTCCGTGAAGGCCAAGGAGTCGGCCATCTTCTTCCGCCAGTTCTCCGTCATGATTGATGCTGGCCTGCCCCTGGTGCAGTGTCTTGAAATCCTCGGCAACAACCAGCAGAACGCATTCTTCAAGAAGTGCCTTCTCGGTGTCCGTGCCTCGGTCGAAGGCGGTTCAACCCTGGCCAACGCCATGCGCGCCTATCCCAAGATCTTTGACGATCTCACCACCAACATGATCGAAGCTGGCGAAACCGGCGGTATTCTCGACACCATTCTCCAGCGCATCTCGCAGTATGTTGAAAAAGCCGTCAAGATGAAGGCTGCCATCAAGTCTGCCCTTGTTTATCCGGTCTCCGTCATCGTCATTGCCTTGCTTGTAGTTGGCGCGCTGCTCAAGTTTGTTGTGCCCATCTTCGCCAATCTGTTTGTTGGCCTCGGCGTGGATCTCCCCGCCTCCACGGCCTTTGTGATTGCGCTTTCTCACTTCGTCAGCACCTTCTGGTGGCTCATCTTTCTTTCCATCGGAGTCTTTGTCGTCGTCATCAAGTATGTCCGCACCACGCCAAACGGATTGTTTTACACCGACAAGTTCATGCTCAACCTGCCTGTCTTCGGTCCGGTTCTTCGCAAGATCGCGGTGGCTCGCTTCACCCGCACCCTGGGAACCCTGATATCCTCTGGCGTACCGATCCTTGACGGCCTCTCCATCACCGCCCGCACCGCCGGCAACGCCGTCCTCGAGCGAGCACTCATGGGAGTCCGCAAGTCCATCGAAGAGGGCCGCACCATCGTCGATCCACTCCGCGAGAGCGGCGTCTTTCCCAGCATGGTTACTCAGATGATCGGTGTCGGCGAAGCCACTGGCGCCATGGACAACATGCTCCAGAAGATCGCCGACTTTTACGAGGATGAAGTCGATGCCGCCACCAAGGACATGCTTGCTCTCATGGAGCCCATGCTCATCAGCTTCCTCGGTGTCGCCGTCGGCGGAATCGTCATCTCGCTCTACATGCCCTTGTTCTCCATGATCTCCAAGCTCGCGGGCTGATTTAAGAAGGAAGGCGCATGGCTTCGGGAATCAATGAGCGGATCTGGCTGGAGTGGCTCGTCAAGGTCCGCGTCATCATCATTACGATCCTGCTGGCGATCGAACTCGCGATCGTCACCCTCACCACCACCAACGTAGACCGGCGTCTCTTTCTGTCGGTCATCTGCGCCTGGTACGTGGTGGCTGGCGTGCACCTGTTTCTCTTCACGTTTCGCAAGCACGACTGGCGAATGCAGTCCAAGTTGCAGGTTCTTACCGACCTCTGCTTCACCACCGCGGTCATCTACGTCACTGGCGGCATTGACACCAGCTTTGTCTTTCTTTACCCGCTCATCATCATCGTCGCCAGCGTCCTGCTCTCGGAGGCCTGGGCCTATCTTGCGGCCGGGATGTCGTTCGTCCTCTTCGGCGCGACCCTCGAACTTTCTTTCTTTGATCTGATCCGCTCCTACTCCGTCAACCGGCCCGATCTCAGGTCTATGCAGGTCGTCATCGCCATTTATCTCATCGCTTTTGCCGCCATCGCCTACCTGGCCAACAAGCTGGCCAACCGCATGCGCCAGGCCGAGGTTGCCCTCAGCGACAAGAGCTTCGAGTTGGAGAACCTCCAGGTTCTGCATGAGATTATCGTTTACTCCATCTCCAGCGGCCTCATCACCACCGGCCTCGACGGCACCATCAAACTCGTCAATCCCGCTGCCCAGTCCCTGCTCGGTCGCAGCAGGGAAGACATTGCAAGTCTCAACGTCCACCAGCTTTTCTTTGACCAGTTGCCTCTCGCCGCCGCCGGGCGCTCGGAGGTGCGAACGCGCACGCCCGGCGGCGTTGAAAAAATGTTCGGCGTTGGTTGCAGCGCTCTGCTCGCCACCGACGCTTCCATCATCGGCTACATCTACACCTTCACCGACCTCACCGAGATCCGTCACCTCGAGCGCGAACTCCGCCTGCGTGACCGTCTCGCTGCCGTCGGACGCCTCGCCTCCGGCATCGCCCATGAGATTCGCAATCCGCTCTCGTCCATCGCCGGATCGGTCAAAATGCTCTCCGGCATCGCCGCTCTCACCGATGATCAGCGCGCCCTCGTCGGCATCGTCACCCGCGAGTCCGAGCGCCTCAACGCCATCATCTCGGACTTCCTCACCTACTCGCGTGACCGTAAGTTCGAGAGCATGAAGGTCGATCTCTGCCAGCTCCTTTCTGACACCCTTACCCTGCTGGAGAACCGCGACTCCGGCATCGTGATCGAACGCAGCTTCTCTCATGAAATCGCGCTCGCCGAGGGCGACGGCGACAAACTCAAGCAGGTTTTCTGGAATCTTTGCAGCAACGCTCTCCGCGCCATGCCCGGCGGCGGCACTCTCACCGTCGCGCTCGATCAGGTTGACGGCAACTGGAGAATTCGTTTTCGTGACAGCGGCGCCGGCATCTCGCCCCAGCTCATCGAGAAGATCTTTGAGCCTTTCCAGTCCGGCTTCGAAGGTGGAACCGGCCTCGGTCTTGCCATCGTCTATCGCATCATCCAGGCCCACGACGCGCACATCACCGTCCGCTCCGAGCCCGGCAAGGGAACCGAATTCACCTTGCTCTTTCACCAGCCAGTGCCGGAGAACGCAGCCGATCCCGCACCGCAAGCGCTGCCAGATGCTTTTGAAAAACAGGGACTCGGCCAACGAACGGAAAGTAGGTAATCATGGGCTACATCCTAGTCTGCGATGATGAGCGCTCCATTTGCACCATGTTGCAGATCGCCTTCCAGAACCAGGGACACCGGGTCGAGACGGTGACCTCCGGCGAGCAGGCATGCCACAAGATCGACTCCACCCTTTACGACATCGTCGTCACTGACGTGCGTATGCCGCATGTCACCGGCATGGAAGTCCTCCAGCACTCGCGCCGCGTCTCCCCGGATACCATGGTCATCGTCATCACCGCCGTCGATGACACCGAGATCCCCATTGAGGCGCTCAACGCCGGAGCTTTCTACTACATCCGCAAGGGCCCCAAGCTCCTCGAAGATCTTCTCACCGCCACCGCGCTTGCCATGGACCGCTCCCACCTGCGTCAGCAAAACGCTGCTCTCAAGCGGGACGCCGCGCAGCACAACTCCCTCGACAACATCATTGGCGAGAGCGAGCCCATGCGCACGCTCAAGCAGACCATCCGCACCATCGCCACCACCAACAGTACTGTCATCGTCAGTGGAGAGAGCGGCACCGGCAAGGAGCTTGTCGCCCGCGCCATCCACACCTGCTCGCCGCGCTCCGGCGACCCCTTCGTCAGCGTCAACTGCGGAGCCTTCCCCGAAACTCTGCTCGAAAGCGAACTCTTCGGCTACGTCAAGGGAGCCTTCACCGGGGCCACCTCCAATAAGCACGGACTCTTCGAACTCTCCAGCGGCGGCAGCATCTTCCTCGATGAAATCAGCGAAACCACGCTGCCCATGCAGGTCAAGCTTCTCCGCGTCCTCCAGGAGCGCTGCATCCGTCCCGTCGGCGGCGGACAGGAAACTCCTGTCGATGTCCGCGTCATCGCCGCCACCAATAAGAATCTTCTCCAGCTCGTGCAGGATGGCCAGTTCCGCGAGGACCTCTACTACCGCCTCAGCGTCATCCCCGTCGAGGTTCCGCCCCTGCGCGACCGCGGAGAAGACGTCGTCCTGCTCGCCAATCACTTCCTCAAGAAGTTTGCCGTGCAGATGAGTAAGAACGTCGTCCGGCTCTCGCCCCAGAGCCTCGAAACCATGAAAGGGTACGACTGGCCCGGCAACGTCCGCGTCCTTGAGAACACCATCGAGCGCGCCGTCGCCATGTCCACCGAAGAGGAACTCCGCGTCGAGCTTCCCAACTCCGGTCCCAGCTCCATCCCCACCACCTCGGCCAATAACGGAGCCCTCGGCGTCGTCCTCCCCGCTGACGGCCTCGACCTCGAGCGCTACATTGCCGACGTCGAAAAAAGCCTCCTGCAGTCGGCCCTGCGCCGTTCCAATGGAACCCAAACCCGCGCCGCCGAACTCCTCAAACTCAGCTACCGCAGCTTCCGCCACATGATGAAAAAATATGACCTCTCCTAATTAGAAATATTTGAGTGCGGGACAATATCGAGGGGAAGAAAAAACTCCAGGGTTCCCCATGTTTGCCGTCTTCTGGCAAACGTGGGGTAGTTGACCTTGCGTCTGAATCTGTTCTTGTTCTTGAACTTGTTCTTCGGTCTGTTCTTCGCTTGTTCTTGAACTTGTTCTTAGGTTTGTTCTTGTACTTGTTCTTAGGTTTGTTCTTGAACTTGTTCTTAGGTTTGTCATCCCGAGCGCGCGAGGGACCCCAGCACCGCTCAAATATCTCGCTCCGCCCAGAAGGCACTTCAACCACCAATCGATTTCACTCCATCATCCCCGCCCGCAAACGCCGCCTTCTTCACAATCAGGAAGTACAGCGGAATCAGAATCACCAGCAAGCCTCCTACCGCTCCCAGCCAGATCAAGTTCGCCGTCTCCCCCACCGCTGGTGTCTGCTGCATTCGGAACGGATTGCGATCCAGAATCGCCTGTAGCCGCTCCATTCTGCCGGGGAACACATAAAACACAACGCCATTCAACACACCGAGCAGCACCAGAGCAATCGAACCCTGCCGCGCCCACTCCCGCAGCTTCAGCAATCCCCAACCCAGCGCAACATACGCGCCTCCCCACACCACTTTCACCGCAGCCGCATTCCATCCAGTCAGAACCCAGAGTCCAACGGCTATCGGAAAGGTCGCCATCGCGAGCATCATCGCCCCTGAAACAATCCAGAACCACCCAATGACGGCGATGCTGACCGGACGCCGAGACTCCCCCGCCTCCGCTCCGCCTTCCTCAAACAACGCTTTGATCCGCGGGCGGCTGAACAACCACGCCCACCATCCGCACGTCGCCGCAATCAACAGGCAGACGCTCGCCGCCACGATCTTGAAAACTTCGAACCAATGGCGTGCATCTTCCGTGCGGCCGCTCACCGGAAACGGAACCACGAGGAACACCACCGACATGAATCCAAACATGATCAGTGAAAACCACGAGAAGACCAGCGTGCTCCACCGCGCCCAGTTCTTGCGCATACATACGCATATCCCGGTCACGATACCCAGCACTCCCAGTAGTCCATACACTGCCGCCGTCCCCAGCATGAATCCGCGCCCCGGCCCGCCGCTTTGCATCGGCAAGGCAATCGATACGTACGTCATCGCCACGGCCATAAGCAGAACCAGTACGCCGCCGATGCACTCCAGCACGCCCGTCAGATAAATTGAAAATGGAGTCTTCATGGAATGCCCGGAAGTATAGAGGAATCGCTCCCCTCCGAACATGAATTTCTACAATGCAACCAATGCCATTGCCCACTCAGTCAATCGCCAACCGCGCCACCTGTTAACCATCCTGCCAATCGTTACCGACCTCCCTCAACGATTGACCATTCAGTTACTACGAGCTTCCCAACGATTACCCATCTCGCCAATCGTTACCGGCATTCTGCACCGCTCGCGGTGCAGAATGCCGCTTCTGTAAAACGAATTCCATAAACAAGGCCGCCATCGCTGGCGGCCTCATTTTCATTGCCTTTCTTGCATTTCTTAACTGATCGGCACCGGAGCAGGCGCGCCCGTCCCCGGAGGATTCATCTGCGGCGGAGGCAGCACTACACGCGGTGGAATCGTGCTTCGTACGTTGCGGTTGCCTTTGCCGGACTTGCCGGAAAACCCCTTGCCCAGCAGGCTTTCGTTGCTCCCCGCGCCCGCCGTGCTTGATCCCGCCGGGAAGTACGTGCTATTGAGTTCAACCTTTGCCGAGTTCTCAACCTTGTCCATTGCCTGCGTAAACATCTGGTCCGCCAGTTTATTTCGAATCTCGCCGCGCACCTCGTCAAGAGGCTTCGTGCTGTGGGAGAGAATCTTGTAAATGTAGGAACCATTTGCGCCGGAGAACATCTGCGAAACTTCGCCGTCCTTCAATGACAAGGCCGAACGTTGATTCACCGGCATCTCGCTGACAGTCAGATTTCCGATCTTCGTCGGCGGCGGAGTTCCCAGCATGCCTTCGTTCTTGTAGATTTCGGCCTGCAAGTTATCGAAGTCTTCCCCGGCCGCAGCGCGGGCCTGCAACATCAAGATCATTCGGGCGTGCGGATCTTCGTCCGGCTTTACTGCGGGTGCCGCTGCTGTTGGCGCCGCGTTCTGATGCCGCAGATTCTTGGGTTCCGGAATAAAGAGGCGCTGCACTTCAACCTGCTCGAAGTTGGAAGCGTTCTCCTTGTAATACTTCTCGATTTCCTCTTCCGGAGGAGCGCTGCCGGATTGGCTCTTCAACAGCTTTGCCGCCTCTTCAGCCTCGGAACGTAACCGCGCGTAGGCCAGGGCCTCTTTCACTTTTGGATCGTTGGCAAGACCGTGCTTGCGGAACTCCCGCTGGAGCAGAAGTAGCTTGGGATAGAGGCCGGCGAGTTGAGCCTTTCCCAGATTACTCATATGAGGCTGCAATGCATCGGCCAGCGAATCGAATTCCGCTCGCGTAATAACCGTCTTACAGGTGGGCTTCACCGCATTCTTTCCGGGAACCGGATGAGCGATGGACTGTTGGGTCGCGTTGTCACACAGGCCAACAATGGTGATCACCGGAGTATCCGGCGGAAGCACGGCGGGCGCTGGAATTGCGTTGTGCGCCTGCGGAATAGGAGCCGGAGCTTCCATCTTGGAGACGTCCGTCGTCTGGCCAGAGGCGGCTGCGGCGAAGAGCAAAACGATTGGAAAGGCAAATCGCATAAAATGGTTTCTCCGTGAATCTCTGAAGTCAAGAACTGTGGGTCGCACCCGGGCATCACGTTCCGCAACAACTCCGGCACCCCCTTTGGATGCATCCAGAGCTGCTTCCGGTGGAACTTTTTCTGTACCTATTCCGGCTTTGCGAAGCGTGCGCTCTCCAGTTTGGGATTGACGACGACGTTCTCGATCTTGATTTTGTGCGTCTGTTTGACGCCTTCCACGGTGGTCTCAAACTGATAGGGCATCACGAGCCCCTGCGACGAACGGTAGTCGCGGTAGTAGGTCTCCACGGCGTGCATCTTGCCGTCGAGGCGGCGCGGTGAGTCAGAGATCTTTGCTTCCAGGAAGGTTTCGGCATCGACCCATACATGCCTTACATCACCAGTGTTAGCCGTGAGTTTGAGCTTGTATGCTTCGCGTCCCTCGACCGGTTCAATCCCTTCGAGGTCAAGATGGTTGCCTTTTGCCACGTAGTCCAGCAGCGGACCATCCAGTTCCGCCTGCGAAGCTGCCTGCTTCAATTCCTCGGGAGTAAAGGGCTCCACGGTGTTGCGTCCCAGGTAGGGACGCAGCTTCCAGCCATGCACGCCGTCAAATACCTGCACCGCGGTCTTGCCGGCGAACTGCAGTTCGATGCGTGTTTTACGCGGCCGCTGCATCTCGGTGACGAATGGCAACTCGGTGTTGCTCGTGCCACCGGCTTCCATTTTTCCAGACATGCTCAGCGACTGTACGGCGCGCCAGGCATCAAGGCCACCACGCGCGGAAACATTTCTCTCCACGATCTGATCAACGGTAAGTTTGGGGGCGGACTGTGCGCGGGCATCCGCGCCGGACATCGCCATCGGTGTGCACACCAACAATGCACTGCAGTACAGAAGGATTTTCTTGAACATTGGGGGGCTCTCCTTAAAACGGTGACAGCGTGAGTTACACGCCATTAATCAACGAGAAGATCATTCATGTGAATGTGGCCGATCACTACGTCCACACGGCTACCCTGTTTAACCGCCAGATGGGTGTTTGCGAACACCATCCAATACACCCGGCCTGCCTCCGGCTTGGAAGTTGATTGACGCAACTGGCCAATCTTTTCCATGGTTGGAACTTCGAGTTTGAGTCCTGTGGACCGATCGACCAGGTAAGGAGTTGCGTCCTTATCAATGAAGGGCTTGGCCTTTACGGGATCCACGATGCGGTAAGTGAGACGAACCATTTCACCGGATGAGACTGGGCGGATGGAAGTGATTTCAACTCCATAGTGACGCCGGTAGTAGTCGGCCGCACGTCCGGGCCGCACAGTATTCATCTGGTTGGAATTCAGTTTCAACACAGGTGCCGGAGAGGACTCGGAGAAGCCCCCCTCCCCGGGTTTGGTGCCCCCCCCGGAAACCTGTGCGAGCGCCGAAGGCTCGGCACAACTGCCCGCGAGGTACAGCGTTGCGAGCAGTATTCCTTGCGAGCAAACTTTTGTGATGTTGAACATGCGTTACCGATTCCTTGTCCAACGGGAGCTGGTTGTTACTGCTGTTTTACGATGGAAGATGCTGCCCGCGGAAATCCGCGGGCAGCATCCTGATTCGAGAACGGCGATTACCTTGCCGTTCCGGTGATGGTGGACGTCAGCGTACCGACTGTCGTAGCGGTGACCGAGACGGTGGCGTGCTTTGCCCCGACCGGTTCCGACGTAAGCGGCCGGAACTGAACTTCAACCAAGCAGGTTGCGCCTGGAGCCAGAGTGGTGTGAGCCGTGATCTGACCGCCAGTTGCTGCACCGCAGGTGGAAGTCGGCCGAAGGATCGTGAAGTCGGCCACATTCGCCCCGCCCAGTGTTCCCTGACCAATGCCCGTTATCGTTGTGCTGCCGGTATTGGTAAAGGTGAAGAACTGAGTCGGTCCAAGGATTCCAGCGCCGCGAGTTGTCGGTCCTGGAGTCCACGTTACCGGAGTAAGCGTTGCACTTGTTGTCGGCGCTGCTCCCGTACCCGTAAGAGCCACTGGCGAACCGGTGACAGCTACGCTTGCGGTAATGGTTGCAGTTCCAGTGCTCGCGCCCGTGGCCGTCGGATGGTAATCCACCAGAATCGTGCAGGTGGCTCCCGAAGCCAGGGTTGCGGTGCAAGTTCCACCATTCTGTGCGAACGGAGCCGTGACCGCCACGGTTATGCCGGTCAGGGTTGCTCCTCCAGTGTTAGACAGCGTCAGAGTCAGGTTCGTGCTGGTCGAGCCAACCGTCACCGTACCGAATGCCAGGGACGTCGGCGATACGCTTGCGACGGCGCCGGTTGCGCCTTCATAAACGACCGCGCCGATATCGATTGGCCCGTTGGTAACAGCCGGCCTCTTGTTCCCGAAGAAGTCCTTCGCGGGAGCAAGCGCCCAGGTTGAAGCTGTCTTCGGAATTGCCCCAATGGCTGGCGATCCCGCAGCGGGTGCGTAGTTTCCGAGCGGCACGTTGTAACCCGCGCTGCCGGAGGCGATGGTTGCGTTGGACAGCGACAGCGGACCGTAGAACATGTTGATGAAGTTGTTGCCTTCATCCGTGGTCGCCGCCGGGTTCAGCGAGAAGACAGGGTAGAACGGATTCACATCGGGGACGCCGATGCTGACCGCACCACCACCACCTGCTCCACCACCCGTGCATCCCGGAGCATTGGCGCCGTTGGTGCAAACCGTGGGCGCAATTTCCGGAGGAATACGCGAGCCGTTGCAGTACTGGCTTACCAAACCTGCAGCCGCTGGCGTCAGGTTTCCGTTTCCGGTGTAGCCGGGGTCCGCCAGAATCGTGTACTGCGGATTCAGAGAGACTCCAGACGCATGGTTACCAGGACCCGTATCGCCATAGACTCCAATATCCCAGTAGGTCGGGCCTGCTCCTCCACCGAATCCAGTCGTTGGGCACTGACCGGTTACGGTCTGGCTCAGCACTGGGGTCAGGGAGATCACGTTCGACTCACCGGTAATATTGTTGCAAACGCCTCCCACGCAGATGTGGAATGCGCGGTTCTCGTAGATCAGGTTGTTATCCAGCACCGGATTCGAGAACAAGTTGCAGTTCGGGTGTCCGGCCGGGCAATGCACCGAAGCGGCAGGTGGCATCACCGCTGTCAGCAGAATGCTGTTGACCTCCGTCGACAAGCCGGACGGCTGGAAGCTGGAGGTGGTAATCGGATTCGTGCAGCCAACGCCCGTTGTCGGATCGCAGCCCGGCGGCGGAACATTGGAGTTGGGTGAATTCAACGAGTCGAAGAGCACTCCAGCAGAGGAGGTCGTATCGTTTGAAACCACCGTGTTGTTGATGAAGTTCACGTTGATCGAATCTTCCAGAGAGACACCGCCGCCGATCCAGCCTGCAACGTTGTTCACGAAGATGTTATTCGTGATCGTCACCTGGTACCAGTTGGCCGGGTTCGTCGGATTGTTCTGGACGTCGGCGCCGTTTACGCTCTGCAAACGGAGACCGCCGCCGCTGCCGCTCTCAGCAGTGTTGCCCTGAACCAGGTTGGCGTTGAAGATCAGGCCGGGGCCAATACCGTCCGAGAGTGCCGGTGGGCAATCCTGATCGGTTGCAGCCGCTCCGCCCGTGGCGTTTTCGCAGGCAAGGCCGTCAGGGCCCTGACCTTCGACTACGACACCGCCGCCAAACGTCGTCAGCGTGGAGTTGAAGCTCTGGTTAAAGAGGAACGAGTTGTATTCGATCTGCCCGTTGTAGATGAACCCGAGGTGAGCGAAGCCGCCACCGTCACCAGTGCTCATATTGCCGCAAACCCAGTTGTAGTTGAATTTGTAGTAATCAGCACCGGCGCAGAAGGTAACACCACCGGACGACGAAGGCGTGTTCGAGTTCAATTCGTCGCCGAAGGACGTGTTGCCTGTCACCGAGTTGTTATGGACGTTCACATCCATGTTGTAGTTGTAGGCCAACTCCTGGCCATTCGCCGCGATGGTTCCGTCCGTGACTTGCACCTGGCCGATCGTGATGCCGCCGGTCAGAGTGCCCGCGTTGGCGAAGACCCGGTTGTTGGAGATCTCAAGGTTGTGGTTCCATCCGTGAAGCAGGATGCCGCCGCCGCCCTGAGAGCTATTCGTGAACGTCATACCATCGATACGTGATGGGTTGCAGAGGAAGTTACTCGGATACGTGTTGCAATCATGCGTGCTGTTGGTAAGTACGATCGGGTCTGCGCCGGAGTCGCCCGCAACATAGTTGGAGACGCCCTTGCCCAGTACCGTAACGCCCGCACCTTCATAGGCGCCCATCAGTGTCGGTTCCTGCAACATTTCAGCCAGGTTGCCGTTACCGGTGGCGTCCCATCCAACGATGGCTTCCTGCGGAATTGGATCAACCGCATTGTTCATCGCGTTGGTGCAAGTGTAGGTGCCCGAAGGATCGTACGGATTTACCGGGCTGCCATTGACGATGGTGTTGTTGATGCCAACACCGTTCAATGCCAGACCGAACAAGCAGGTGATCTGACGACGCCAGGGGTCGAGTACCTTTCCAGCAGGATGGGTATTCGAGTTGACGATCGAGGAGGCCGCGCCGACGCCTTGCAGCCGGATAGGCTTCCACATGAGCAGGAACTCGATGTAGGTTCCCGGCGGAACGATAATCAGATCGCCCGGGACTGCCGCATCAATCACAGACTGGATGGTGGAACCGCTCGGAACGCGAGTCGGAGCCTTGCCGCCCATAGTGACGGTTACGGAGTCGATGGACTGTCTGCCGTTGGCCGCCGTGATGCTCAGTTCGCCGCACTTCGCGCCACCGTTACCGGTGCCACGCTGCTGCATTGCGCATGCCGGGATTGTGGTAGGCACAATTCCCGTGATGGTCGTGTCGCTCCAGGTTACGCCGGTTAGCGCTACGCCACCCACAGTGACCGTACCTGGGGTAGTCCCGAAGCCGTAGTGACGCGTGATGGTTCTCTGGTTATACGGGGCAGTACTTGCCGCCGGACCGGAGTATGCATGGTTGGGCACAATCTGGTTGCCCAGCGCGGTGATGGTGATCTTCCTCGCACCGGTTGCACTGATCCAGGGACCAATGCCATCGCCGTCAACTTCGCTGACCGCCGGAGTTGCATCCGGGTATGCGCAGTCGGGAGGATTGTAACCCTCGGCGAATGCCGCAACCGGAACTACCGGCGTATCCAGGTACGTTGTGTCGTACGGCATGAACGGGTTCTCGTAGCAGAAGTTACTGAACATCGGGTTGTACTGAGGGTCAGTAACCATCTTGCCTGAGCCGGCAGGATCAAGGATCGGTCCCGGATCGTTCATGCAGGTGATCATCATGTTAGGCGCATAACCAGTCGGGTTCGGCGGATTCACTTCCCAAGTCGAGTAAGTCAATCCGTTGAAGATGCCCCACTGATCAGAGTACAGGCGGGAAACTTCAACTCCGTTGTAATCCTTGATCGAGATCGGGATCACAGGCACGGCGAACTTCTCGCCAAAGGTCGGCGATGCCGTGTTGTATTCGGAGGAGAAGTCATCCAGGATGAACCCGGTAAAGTGAGCGGAGGCCGGCGTCTTCGTCCATACGAAGAAGTCAGCTTGAGACTGCATCTGGTCGTCAAGGATTAACTCCTTGCGATCGCAGAGTGGCCGGGTAGCTCCCGCGAATGGCGCAACTTCGCCAGATTCCGGAGAGACGCTCATGAAGTCCGGAACCACGCGCATGGCGCCCACGCAGGGAGCGTTCATGGTGAGCAGTCCGCCCGGACCAAATCCATTGTTGGTTGTCCTGCCCATTCCCGTGGTCGGATTGGTTGCGCCGCCACCGGTGCCGTAGGCAGTGTTATAGGCGTTGAGTGACGCTTGATCCGGAACGATCCAGATGTTCGTCATCGCACCAAACTGCTGCGATGCCGGAGCAATAAACCCGTCACCGATGAGGATGTTCTTATCCTCTTCCTTGACAAGTTCAAAGCCTGTAGGCGTGATGACCTCGACTACGTACTTGCCCGTGGGCAGTACGGCCGGGGCAACAGGACTGGACGTTGCAGGGTTCGTCTTGGTGGCGCAGGTAATGGTCTGAACCACACCGTTGATGGTGGACGTGAAGGTAGCTCCCGGAGTCTTGGCGCAAGTCGGGCTCGGGAACTGGTACATGCCGTCATACGGAGCTGGCTGCACCTGGTTAAAGACATGCAAGCCGTCATAGCACTTGAACTGTGAGTTGTCCGGCAGTGCGGTGTTCGGACTCAGGAAGTTCTTGGTGCTCGCAAGGGTGTAGTTGAAGAACGGATCGGTGGGATCCTGACCGGGGCAGCTCATGTTCGGGACCAGAGATCCCGTTACGGCTGTCGCAGTGGCCTGGGTTCCGCCCGCCGGAGGTGCAGCGATGGAGACAGATACAGTTCCTGTGCCGCCCGTGCCTGCATTGGTGACTTCAATGAAGGTGACGGAGCCGCCGCTCAGGATGGCGACAGCGGTTGCGCCGTTTCCGCCATTGATGGTAACCGCAGGCGGAGTAGTGTAACCGGAGCCAGTGTTGGTGACCGTGATGGACAATACTGCGGGCAGAGTGGTTCCGCTATGGAAGCCCTGAGCCCAGTCATCCCAACTGGTGGTGGTGGTGGTGTCAACCAGTTTGAGACTTGGAGTTCCGTCGGGCGCCGTCCCCTCTTGATAGAGGTTCATGGTGACGCGAGGAACCATCGGCTCCCAGAGGTTCTGGAAGAGGATCGATGGGTCATCAAAGGGGCGCGTCGAAGCGTAAACGACGTGTCCTTTAATTCCGCCATTCTCGCCAACGGCATAGGGCAACTTGCCCCAATCGAGAATTTCGGTCTGACCCAGGTAGCTCTGCACGCCTTCTGCGATAACCGAGCCGGGATCGATGCGACCGCTGGAGCCGCCGGGGCCTCCGCCAGTCGGGTTGGTTGACAAGTTCACGTCAGTGCAATTCGCCGTGGCGCAGTACACCGCGCCCGGCACTCTGAGGTTGCTCGGAAGCGGGAACGGCTCAAGCGAACTCAACATTCCCTGGTAGGTGCTCATGTTGCCGTTGCCGTAAGGCAGAGGACCGTCATTGACGGCGCCGGCATCGTTAACCACGTGTACGCCCGTAGCCTTGAAGCGCGTGGTATCGGATTCCGCCACATACCAGTTGAACAACGGGAAGGTTTCGTTAAAGTGAGCGTTACCCGTGATGTCAGAGAGCAGGGTGTTGTTGATCCTGCCATTGCGCATACGGATGCGGTTCGGAACTTGAAGCAGACCGGGCTCGCCAGGATCCTGGATGCCGTTGCCGTTCAAATCCATGTACGTGTTCGACCAGATGTGCGTCTGCCACGTGAACGCAGCGTAATCCACCGGAACGGTGACGCCGTTGGCGCTGACTGGGATATTGACTGCCTTGCTGGTCCCATCGACGATCAGATCCAGCCACTCGTCAAACACCACCAGAGCCCAGTTACCGGCGGGAATGCCGGTAAAGGTGAAGTTTCCATTCGGATCGCACGTGGCGAAGGCATACGTGGCACCGTCAGGATCGCCCAGGGCGGCATAGCATGTGGTATGCGCCAAGGACATGTTGTTACGCGCGTCATGCAATGGATAGACGGCGCTGTCATCCAGCGTCTCGTTCGGAGGACGCGACTCGTGCAGGTTGGTCACCTGGCCTGACACCGTGTTATTGCAAGGGCCAGTGCCGGCAGTCGCGCAGAGTGCTGGTAGCCGAGCGTTGATGATGGCGGGGTTGGCCTCGCCGAAGAAGGCGTGGTAGCCGCCAGGACCGAACTCCTGGAAGTAGGCAGGTTCACCGGCCCGGATGAAAGTATCCAGGAAGTGGCTGCCGTCCAGCGTGTTGGTCTGGTACCACTGCTCGCCGTTCGCCTCTCTGGCTGCCGACGGATGCACCGTCACGCCAAATCTGCCCGGCATGAGGTTCTTAACCACCGCATTGCCAGTCATGGGCGAGAGGGTCACACCATCCGACTCATACTTCGGGCAGACGATGATTACGCCGACCTGGGGAGAGGGCGAGATGGGGCAAGCGTTTAACCCAGTGGCCGGATCAATGGTCCCGTTCAACGAGTTCGTGAGCGGTTCATTGAACATGTCATAGGTCATCTGTCCGGTAAAGTCACCGGCAAACGCTTCTTCATCCCACATGATGACCTGGAAGTCTCCAAGAGAAACTTCCTGGGTCGCCAGCACATCAACGCCGCCGCCTGCATCCGGTTCGCCGTTGAGGGGGTAATCATCCTCAAAGACGTACACGGTAACGGTCGCCGTCGGAATCGGGTTCGGTTCCACAGTGATGGTCACAGGAGCGAACACTCCTGCTACCGGCGCTGGAACAACCGCGCCGCCCATCGTGTGGCCGCATACGCTGGAGACCGTCTGTCCCGTGGGCGTAGTACCGCTGGAGCAAGTGGCCACCGGCGCCTGCACGTTTCCGGTATTGAACGGATTCGCGGCGTCGCCCGGCAGAATGGAGATGAAGTACGAGCCCGCAGTTCCATCAGGATTGGTGGCGTTGAGCACCACGTCCTTCGGGAACGATTCCGGCAGATTCGCAAGACCGGTTACGCAGTTGCCGCTGCCATCGCAGGCCGCGGGAACGTGGGTTCCGGTAGTTGGGTTGTAAACCGTCTGTCCGCGCTCGCAACTCTGAGGACCAGTGCAGCCCGTCGCGATGACCGGCATGGCGCTGGCGTGGAAGTTGGTGCCCAGGATCTGTGCTGGGGCGCCGCTGTTGTACTGGGTTAGAGGATTGACGTGGAACGTCATATCCTGCTCGATGATCCACTTATAGTCCGTAACCGGAACCTTTGTGGAAGCATCCACTACGGTCACGTTCAGACCCGATCCCGCCGGGAAAGCGACTGATGCTACCGTTGAATTGCTCTTTGTGTTCTGTGAGTTCAGAGCGTGATAGTTGAATTTGCAAGTGCTTCCAGGCACCGTCTCGATGGCCGTGAAAGAACCATCCTTGTTCAGCGTCACCGTGCATCCAGCTTGTCCAGCGGGATAGCTCTCAAAGACCGCTGTCAAGGGATAGCCCTTGCCGTCAACGTCATTGGCCAGAACACCCGGCGCGCCAACCTTTAACAGTGACGCAACGGTGCTGGTGTAACTATCGGGGTTAGCCACAATGGTGGCCGCCGACTCGATCGGCGCAAGGCTCAGTGTCACCGTCGCGCAGATCGTCGTCGTGCCGTTCGCACAATATACGAACGAGTCCGCAGCGGTTGCCGTTGAAGCCGAGGTGTAGGTAAACGTTCCGTCAGGGTTGAGCGTGAGCCCGCCCGCCGAAGTCGTCTTTACCGCCACGCCGTAAACATTCACATCGTTGGCAACTACGCCCTTGGTTGGGTCGGAGATAACCAGCGGAACACCTGGCACATACATGTACGTATCAGGATTTGCCGTGGCGCTCGACGCAGCCAGAGCTGCTCCAGCTACCTGCAGAACGGCGTGCATGCCGCCGTCACGCGAGTTGTTGGTGGAGAGGCTCAATTCGCGGTCAAAGACCGGATAGATGGCGGAGGTATAGGATCCGGCGACGCTTGGCGGGTTCACCATCACGTCGTAAACCTTGCCTGCCGCCAGGAAGATATCGCTCTGCACTTTGGGTTTCGGCGTAAGCCCCTTGCTCAGGGCCAGCGCGATGTCCGGTTGCAGGTTGCCGTCGTCGGCAACCAGCGAGAGATTCAGGCCGACCACCGAAGGAACGTGCATGTGCAAACCGGCGTTGACAAAGCGCAGCAGAACGTTGCCGCTGTGTACGGTCGCCGGGATGGCCAGTGCGGTCCTGGAGGGGTTCGTCTTATCGAACGAAGATCCGTTCACAAGGTAGTACAGCGGGGTGAAGTCAACCGCGGGCGGATAACAGGTGTGGGCCGCACCGCAGGTGGGATTCCACTTCTGTCCCGCACCCGCTTCGGTGTAGCCCCCAGTGGTTACAACCGTATCGGCTGCCAGGTTCTGCACCGGATCGATTTCACTGAGCAGCATGACCGCGTCGGAGTCATACTGCACGCCGGTCGCGCCGCCAGGGTAAGCCGTGCCTGCGAGGCCACCCGTAGGAGCGGTGGTTACCACCAGCACGCCGTACAATCCCATCGGACCTTGAATGGAAGGATGGGTGCCGGTCTCAATCAAGTAAGTGCCCGGCTTCAGTGTCGACCAGGTATAGGTCTGGGTTCCAACCGTGGGCGCGGCTTCCGGCGCAAACGACTCCGCGCGCATTGGTTGCGCGGGAGGAGTAAACGTCGCCGGGGTCTGAATGGGCCACGTCGTCATGGTCTGGGGTGTGTGGGTCGGGCTGGCCACCTTGACCGGAGAGCCAACGCCGCCACCGAGTTGACCGACGATAGTCAGCGACGTCGGCGAGGGCAAGTTGTTCGTCAGGTGAATCGTCAGACCGCTTCCAGTAGGAACGGTGATCAGCGGCGGCTGCCATGTGGCTCCACCGACCTGCGCACTGCCGTTCAGGGCCGTGCACTTAGCCGGCGCAACTACAGCGCCGCAACTCAGGCCCCACATCGGGACCGCTTTGCCATCGGGAAGAGTGGTGCTTTGCCGGGACGCCGTCAGGTTCACGGACTGGGCAAAACACATTCCCGCGGGCAGGAGGAGGGTTGCCATCGCGAGTACAACCGCATTGAGACACAGATACAGCGAATTCTTGCGCATGAGCTCTTCTCCTGCCCGTTAAAGCGTTTCGTCGATGAAGAAAACCGGAGGGTCGACGAGCATTATCATCATCATTCCCCCAGGAAAGACATCATTCGTTGTGATTTCCCGCTCGTTGTGCGAGTGCCACATAAAGCCAAAGCCGGCTTCCGGGTTCTGAACAGCGGATCCCGGAGGTAACGGAGTCTGGGTAAAGCTGCCATTGTTTCTGGCGTCAGTTCCCATGTAGGGCGAGCCGCTGTACCACAGGCCGTTGGTGACAACCAGCGGATCGGGTAACGTAGCCGGGCCGCCATTGACGGTTTGCAGGGGCTTGTCGTGGTCCGCGCACCATTCGTAGTAGTTCGGAGCGGTCGCCGGGGCGGGTGGACTGCTGGCAGTCGTGTAATAGCCATTGGCGTCGGGATAGCAAACTGTGCCATCGCCGGGTAGGTGGTTGTACATATCCCAGTTGAGGCCTCTTCCAGAGAAATAGAAGATTCCGTCAAATGACTGCCCAGGGAATGTGTCCGTCGTGAACATCAACAGACCAGCGAGTTTGCTTGCGTCAGTTTGCGAGACCATCAGATTGCCATCGCGGGCGAGGATGCGAACGTGGTTCGCGTGCTCGTGGAACGGATGCTCCATGCGCCCCTGCCCGATCGTTCGGATCAGTACCAATTCACCCGGATGCATGTGCGGGTTGCCGTTGTACGGCTGATTGGGATAGTTGGGAGCATAGTCCGCATCCATATCATCCGGCATCGAGCGGCCGTTGATCAGGAAGTAGTTTGCCTTGTAGGGCTCGGTCGCAACGTTGAGAGCCGTGGCCGTAGCTCCGGCCGCCAACGCGGCCTGTACCTGCAACTCCGCCTGCCGGTGAATGCTGAAATCCACTTCCGAAAACTGGAAGAGATACTCGCGGTCATAACAGGTCTCTGCGTGGTCATACGCAGAGGGAGCAAGCCTGTAGTCGGTGCGCCCGCCCAGCTCGGAGCCAAGCGGAGTGCAGTTGCTGGGAGGGGTCTTGGGAAGCACAATCACGGCACCGTACAGCCCCATCTCGATCTGCAGATCAGACTGCGTGCCGCTATAGTACGCATGGGTGCCCGGAGCGGAAGGAGTAAAGGTGTAGGTAACCGTCCCACCCGGCACAGCTTCCTGCGCCAGTAGTCCGGCGACGCCGCCCGTGGTGGTTACGGTAAAGCCCGGAAACAGGATGGAAGTGTTTCCAACAACCGCGGGAAGGCTATTCGTCAGAGTCACCGTGACCGGCTGGCCCTCGGTAACAATCAACGTGGGGCCGGGAACTTGCATCGCTCCGCAGCCTGAGCCGGTCGGCGGCGCAAAGGGAGCGTATCCGGTAGGTGCCACGGTACATCCATAGCCCCACGAATAAACCTGCATGCCATCGGGCTGCGAGATGTAGTTGGCGGCCGCATCCAGCTTGAAGGTTGGCCCGGTGATTCCGGGGGCGGAGGCGAAGGCCGATGTTGCAAACAACACGATCACCAGGATGGGGACCATGATGAAAGGCAGTCGGCCCAGTATGTTCGACTTCTGTGTGTTCAGACTCATCGCTGGTCTCCTACGGGGTGACTACAATTTCGGTCATAAGGCCGCCAAAGTTCTCGGCGTCGTTCGAGAGATGGTCAAGTTGTGGCGTGTAGAGGTAGTACGTTCCGGGAGGTACGCCCGTGCTGTCAAGAATCGCATCGAGCGATTCTCCACCCGCCAGGGTGACCGAGTTGGTCGTGTAGTACAGGTTGTTGCCCGCCTGGTCACGCAGCAGCTTTGCGTTGTAGCCCACAATCTTCAGCGGAATGCTCAACGAAGCCAGCGTCTGGTACTCGGTCACATCCAGATCGGAGATGCGTAGCAGGGCTTTCTGTCCCTGTTTAAGCGTAATCAGTGAATTCAGTGGCTGCGACGGTCGCGACTGCCCATCCGAGTCCTCGGTGTACATTGAGGCGGTTTGCGGCGAGCTGAATGAGGAATTCCAGTTTCCGGTCGTGTTCACCGTGTCCGGGTAGCTGCGGCCATTGAGCAGGAAGTACTTGTCCTTCATGTCCGCAAAACCTTCCGGATTGAAGGTCATACCCACGAAGTGGAAGTTCGGATCGAAGCCGTGAATCTGAATCGGCACATCGACGTCATAGGCTGTGGTGCCGTCGCCGTCGTTATAGGCGTACTTTGCGCCGCCAGTCGGCTGCGTAGCTCCGGTGTTCACCGCAGGCAGCGGGAACGAACATAGAATGTCCGCGTCGGGCTGGCCAACCGGGGCGGTGGGGCAGGCCGTTCTGAGATCCGACTGCTGCGCCACGAGCGAGCTGTAGAGGCTGGTTCCGCTCGGAACACGGTTCTGCCGTGGACGCACGTAGAGCTGCCCGACCATGCCCATCTGCAAGTGCTCGGGAGGCGTGATATGGCAGTGCCAGAAGTAGGTTCCGGCATCCGGCGCCAGGTAGTAATAAGTAAAGCTTCCACCGATGTTGATCGCGATGGAAGCATCGGGAACGCCGTCGTAGTATGCCGACGCGTTCGGATAACCGTGGAAGTGAATCGTGTGCTGCTCGAACAGATCGGGGCGCATGATCATGCCGACGTTGGTGAGAGTGAGGAACAACTCGTCATCCTCGTCAATGGCGATCAGCGGAGCCGGAATATTTCCGTTCATCACGCCGGTGTTCATAATGCCCGCCGGGTCCGCGATGCCGCCATTTGCCGTGGCCCCCGCCGTTCCGAAATACGGATTCGGCTGGCCGTTCAGATAATTCGGACCGTCAGCATACGGAACATTGAAGTCCGCCGCCAACACGGTGCCCGGTAGCCCCTGCTTGATGAGCCCCAATCCTGAGAGGGGGCCGAAGGCGAACATGAAGGTCTGGTTGCCATCCGCCTCGGTCATGTAGCCGTCACCGCCGGAGACCTCCTGGCATTTGATGGCGCCGCCATTATTGATAAATGGAATCGTGAGGGGTGTACCGCCAGTGACCGGCGTATAGGTCGCCGTGGTGGAAGTCGGACCTGTGAAGGCGGGTTCGGCTGACCCGGAGGGCAGCACCGTGGGATGGATCGACGTCGTCGCCGGACATTGGACTCTAAAGGACTGTCCCGTCGCGGCGAGTGACACAAGGCAGACTAGTGAAGACAACAGCAATACCTGGCGGAACTTCCCGATTACCATGCTGACCTCCCGACATGGATTTGGAAGAACATTCGCGGCTCTGGGGCTTGGCAGCCGAAACGTCCTGAAGGTGGACCTGAATCGGTGAAATGGCGCCGCGCCCGAAGGCGAACACCCTTTCACTAAAAACATCTTCCTTGGCAAACTGAATACTTCAACAAGGCATGAATTGAAAAGCGTTTTCACAACCTTGACGGACTCTTCATCGCACGCTGAATTCCAAAGTAGGTGGCTGCGGTCTCTGGAATTGAACATGCCGGATCAAAAGTTGCGGAAGATGCAATAAACACCGCAGCTTGGGAGACTCTGAACTCTCTGCATGAAGCGCCGTTCACAGCTATGTAATTTGCTACAGGAATAGGGAAAGCCTGCTCGGTCTATGCTGGCGGTACTTTGGATTGGTACTTGAATTCCAACTACTCGCATCCCATCCATAGCACTAAGGCGTTGATATTCCACGGATAGGTACTAGCTGGGAACTAAGGTTTCAGGCTCTTGAGAGGGTAGTTTTTACAGGGAAGCTCCGTCGAGACACCTGCCTCGACACACGATTTCCGGGCCTTGAGCGCACGCTGCCAAGGCATCGTTCTTGGGCGGTTTTTGAGTCCGATTTAGTGCTTGGCAGACTCGCGCTGGCGGCGGGCTTCGTACGTTTTCAGGTGGGCATGCACCACCCGCAACAGAGGGCTGGCGATGCCATCTTTTTCGCCACGTTGCAGCATATCCCCAATCATGTGATCGGCCTCAATCGGCGCTCCTCGCTCGATATCCCTGAACATGGATGCCGCCAGCGGGGAGTTGCCTGCCGTAAGCATGGACCGGCTCATTTCCATCGGAGCCTGTCCGGGTTGAAAACCCTGGCCGGTGGCGATTGCCGCGCACTCGGCGAGCAGCGCTGCGTTCAGATCGGCGGCGCCCGCGGCCACCGTGTCGCCGATGGTCGAGCGCATCAGGCAGGTAACACCCGCGCAGGTGGCGATAAACACCCACTTCTCCCACATCTCCTGGAGAATGGTTTCGGTAAGCCGGGTCACGAAATTGCCGCCCGAGAATGCTGCGGCAATCGCCTCTACTCGCGCGGAGCGTGAGCCATCGCGCTCGCCGAAGGCCAGAACATGCAGTTTGTTGAGATGTGCAATGCCTCCACCAGGCTCCATCACGGTGGAGATCACGCAGAGGCCGCCCAGCACGCGCGTCGCGCCAAAGCGCTCGTCGAGCGCATTCAGATGCCGCATCCCGTTCAGCAGCGGCAGAATCACCGTCTCCGGCCCCACCGCAGGAGCAAAGGATGTGATCGCATTCTCAAGATCGTAGGCCTTGCAACTCAGCAGAATGAGATCGAACGTCGTCTTGAGATCTTCCGCCAGCACCGTCGGCGGTTGAGGAATGTGTACATCGCCGCACGGGCTCTGAATCTGGAGCCCTGAGCCAGCCAGCTCCGCCGCCCGCCTGGGCCGGACGAGAAACGTAACATCCTGCTTGGCAGCCAGCAATCTGCCGCCAAAGTATCCGCCGATGGCTCCTGCGCCCACAACGAGAATGCGCATCTCTCCACTCCTTACAATCTTTGATTGATCATCGCTTCTGCTGCCCCATTCTACACATGGACGTGGAATAGATGGTCGAGCAGGAACAGCAACGCGACGCCGACAAACAGCAGCATTGGCATCCGTATCCCCGGTTCCCGATTGACCTCCGGCACAATATCCGAAGCCGCCACATAAATCGTCACTCCCGCGGAAATCGGCAGCCCGATGGCGACCCCGTGGCGGATCATCACCATGGCAAACACTCCCAGCAACGTTCCAATGCCAAGCACGATGGACGCCGCAAACGCCCGCATCGAACTGCGTCCGCTCGCCAGCATCACCGACGACACCGTGAAGCCCTCAGGAATCTTGTGCAGGAAGATCGCAAGGAAAACGATCCAGCCCAGCCAGTTCGAAACCATGAAGCCCGAGGCGATCGCAATGCCATCGAAAAACGCGTGAATCGCCAGCCCCAGCAGCACCGTGTTGCTCTTGTGCTGCCCCACAAATTCGTCATGATGCGTCTCTTCGCCGAAGTGGAAATGCCCGGAGACCACATGCTCGCAGAAGTGAATGATCAGGTAGCCCAGCAGCACCAGGAAGCCGGCGCGTCCGCCGTTGCCGCCCTCCATCGTGACGCTCGCCGGCACCATCTCCGTAATCGACGTGGCGAGCATGAAGCCCGCTCCCAGCGCCATGAAGTATTTGAGATAGTGCTGGTCCCACTCGCGGCGCACCAGCAGCGCGCCGCCCGCAATGTTGGCCGCGCCCGCTGTAAAGCCAAGAAGAACGCTCAGTGCAATCGGACTCATCGCTTAGCCGCTGTGCCGGATATGTAGAATGTCGCCGTCCTGCACGATGTACTCTTTGCCTTCCAGCCGCAGCTTACCGGCCGCCCGCGCCGCAGCCTCGCTGCCCAGCTCCAGCAGCACATCCCACGCAATCGTTTCCGCGCGGATGAAGTGCTTCTGCAAATCCGTGTGAATCGCTCCGGCGGCGTCCTGCGCCCGCGTGTGCTTCTCGATGGTCCACGCGCGGCACTCGTCCTCGCCCACGGTGAAGAATGACATCAGCCCCAGCAACTCGTAGCTCTTGCGGATCAGCCGTGTCAGTCCGCTCTCCGTCAACCCGTAGCTGCCCAGGAATTCCGCGGCTTCCTCGTCGCTCATGTCGGCCAGTTCGGCCTCCACCTTGCCGCAGATCGCGCTGACCCCGGTGTTCGGCTTCGCCGCGTAGGCCGTCAGCCCGTACTTCTCCACTGCCGCTTCCAGATCCACTCCCAGCGTCGTGCTCTCGCTGATGTTCAGCACGTAAAGAATCGGCTTCTCTGAGAGGAACATGAATCCCCGGACGACCTTCTTCTCGTCCTTCGTCATCTCCATCTCGCGCAGCGGCTTCTCCGTTTCCAGGAAAGCCTTGGCCCGCAGCAGCAACTCGTTTTCTCTTTCCAGCTCAGGAGTCTTCTTCTTGAGCAGATCCTTCTTCATGCGCTCCAGCCGCGCCTCTACCTGCCCCAGATCGCTCACCATCAGGTCGAACTCAACGTTCGAGATGTCGCGCACCGGATCCAGCGAGCCGCCAACATGCGGAATCGAGTCATCCTCGAAGACGCGTAGCACATGCACCAGCGCATCCACTCCGCGCAGATTGGCAAGATAGGCAGTCTCTTTCAGTGCCTCCTGCCCAATCGCGCCCACGTCGGCAAACTCCACCTGCGCGTGTACCAGCTTGCGCGGATTGCATTGCGCCGCCAGCCGGTCCAGCCGGTCGTCGGGAACCGTGGCAATTCCAATATGCGCCTCGCGCGGGTTGGAACTGCGGTTGGAGATATCAGCGCGGGTAAGGATCTTGAACAGCGAGGTCTTGCCCACCTGGGGCAGACCAATGATTCCAGTCTTCATATTGATATTTATCGATTCCGTTTACGGTCGCTTGAACACACGCGCCCTATCTACATGATAAACGAGAGAAGCGATTGAGGAGGAATAGACAAGGAAAAGAGGGGAAGGATCAGTTTCTGGATTGGCGACAAAACCAGGGATTGTCCGCACTCGTCAACATAACAGCGTTTATGGGGAGTTAAATCTCCGACAAAATATCATACTTCGCCGGTACCCAAAAGCGAGACGCCGGGGGCACCCTCATAGGGGTTTGGAACGGTCAACGAGATCGGGGCCACCCGCCTGAATCTCGCCCCACTTCCGATTCGCTAAATTCCAAAGCTTCTCGCAAACCTCGATCGACGGAAATGTCTCCGGATTTGCCCTTATTCTTCCTACATTTCCCTCTCTTTCTCTGATCACGAGCCTTTCATGAACTTCGTCATAGTAGTGATTCCAGGCTTCCTCTTTCTTGGGAACTGGATAGCGCCCGCTCCATTTCAGAAATTCACCCAAAAACTCTAAAGTCGCTTCTTGGTCCTTCGTAAAGGCAATCCCCGCATTACGCGCAAGTCCCTGCAGTTCGTGATTCATTGCAGTTGTTCCGTCTCTTGCAACGATGATGGCCTTCAGCAACAGCTCGATAGACAGAGCTGCATTTGTGAGAAATACCCGCATTCCCCCGTGAATGGAATCTCTATGTTGCCAAAGAACATTTGCACCTTCATGGTAAGAAATAGCACAGCTATACCACGACTCCTCGTTTGATTGCTGGTCAGCAAATGTATGCTGTGCAATTCGACGAATTTCTTTTCTGTCCATTTTGACTGTACCTCGCGGGTGGCCCAGAGTTGGCTCAGTTCCAACTCTGGGAGTTGTACTTGAGGCAGAAGTCTCTCAGTGGGGCTGTTGACCTTCCGCTCTCAACAAGCAGCTCTAGTACCGTCTCTCCCGCTCGCTCTGCTCTCTTACCACCAGATACATCAGCACCAGCCCGACGAAGAACACTGAGCCTTCCAGCCGCGTGGACCACACATGCAGACGGTTGAACTCCACTCGCCGCGCGTCCTGCTGCGGAACCACGTCGATCACGCCCATATCCGCCTTCAGGTTATTCATGCGCCGCTCAATGCCGAAGTGGGTGGCAAGCGTGATCGCCATCATCAACACGATCAGCAGGTCGCAGCGATGAAACGGCGTCGGCCCGCCCTCGATGAATGCGAGCAGAAAAGTAGAGAGCAGGAACACGAGGCCGCAGATCATGCCGATCCAATGCAGGCTGGCGAGCGAACTGCCCACCACCACCCCGGCCAGCGTCCGCGTGGGCAACAACCGAAACACGGTGGGCGCAACCACGGCGGCAAAGAAGAAGAACGAGCCAACCCACAGGGCCAGCGAGAGCACTTTGAAGAAACGCAGTAAGGACAAATCCGGACCTCCAGAATCGCGAACGAATGAAGCAGTTAAACTGGTACGGGAACGCTGTCCACAATCTCGCGCACGATCTGCTCGGACTGCTCGCCGCGCTTGAGCGTGGTGGTGTAGCGGGCGCTGATCACCAGGCGGTGCGCAAAGGTCGGCACGGTCAGCTTCTTGAAATCCTCGGGAGTGCAGTAGTTGCGGCCTTCCAGCAGTGCCATGGCCTGCGCCGCGTGATACAGCATCAGCGCGCCGCGCGGTGAAACCCCCAGCGAGAGCTGCTCATGCTGCCGCGTGCGCTCCACAATCGCCAGCGAATAATCAATCAGCGAATCATCCACGCGCACCGTGGAAGCCTCATTCTGCAGGGCAACCACATCTTCGGCCGTCAGCACGGGACGCAGTTCATCCAGCCGCGCTGCTCCGGCGTGCCCGCGCAGAATCTCGCGCTCGCTTCCCGCCTCGGGATAGCCCATGCGGGCGCGGATCAGGAAGCGGTCAAGCTGCGACTCCGGCAGCGGATACGTGCCGTGGTGCTCCACCGGATTCTGCGTGGCAATCACCAGGAACGGATTCGGCAGCAGGTGAGGATGCCCATCCACCGTGACCTGCCGTTCGTTCATCGCCTCCAGCAGCGCCGATTGCGTCTTCGGCGTGGTGCGGTTGATCTCGTCGGCCAGCAGGATGTTGGTGAAGATGGGGCCGCGCTTGAACTCGAAGCGCTCTTCGGAAGTGGAGTACACCGAGATGCCGATGACGTCGCTGGGCAGCATGTCGCTGGTGAATTGCACCCGGCGGAAGTCGCAATCGATGGCCCTCGCCAGCGCGTGCGCCAGCGTCGTCTTGCCCACGCCGGGGACGCCTTCAATCAGCAGATGCCCGCGGGCGAGAATCGCCACCAGCGCCAGCCGCACCACATCGTCCTTGCCACGGATGATGGTGCGCAGTGCGCGCTCCAGTTCAGCAGCGCGTTGAAGAGTGGTGCTAGATGCTTGCGACATTAGTCTCGATTGTATCCGCTCCGCCCCGCAAGGCAAGCCTTAATGCCCTGCCGGGCGTCGCGCACAATGCCGAATCAGTAGCTTCCCGGAAGCATTCCGTTGAGCCGCGCAATGCGTTCAGCCGTTGGCGGATGGGTGGAGAACATGCTGCCAAAGCTGACGCCGCCGATCAACGGTTGAATAATGTACATATGCGCCGTCGCCGGAGACACCTGCATCGGAACCCGCGCCGCATACAATTCGATCTTCTTCAGCGCGCTGGCCAGCGCCCCCGGATTGCCCGTAAAGTGCGCTCCGGTTGCGTCCGCCTGGTACTCGCGCGAGCGCGAAACCGCCATCTGAATCAGCACTGCGGCGATGGGAGCAAGAATCATCATGGCAATCGCGGAAATCACACCGCCGCCGCCATCGCGGTCACGGCCGCGCCCGCCGCCAAACATCGCGGCGTATCCCGCCATGCGCGCCAGAATCGTAACCGCTCCGGCAAAGGTCGCGGCGATCGAGCTGATCAGAATGTCGCGGTTGCGGACGTGGCCCAGTTCATGCGCCAGCACGCCCTCCAGCTCGTCGTCATTCAGCAGATCCAGAATTCCCGCCGTCACGGCCAGCGATGCGTGCTCCGGATTTCTTCCCGTCGCAAATGCATTCGGCGAACCCGTGGGGATGACGAAGATCTTCGGCATCGGCAGCCCGGTCTTGGCGCAGAGCCGCTCCACAATCTGGTAAACGCGCGGCAACTGCGCGCGCGACACCGGCTGCGCGCCGCTGGAGAAGATCGCCAGCTTGTCGCTGAAGAAGTAGGAGCCGAAGTTCATCGCTCCTGCCAGGCACAGGGCCATGATGGCGCCGTTGCGGCCTCCAAGGGCCTGCCCAACCAGTACGACGAAGACGGTCATTGCCGTCAGCAGAAAAGCGGTCTTGATGTTATTTCCCATGGCAGTCTATGTAGATGCTAACGCACCCCGCCGGGACGCGCCAATTGAACCGCCGGGCGCGCAATCCCCGATAAGCTCAGCAAGAAATTAAGTAAGCAGGGCGGTTCAAGCCGTACGTTCGGGAGGCAGCTCCTGTGCCTCGCCTTCCGCTCTCGCGCGGTAATCAGTGAATCCCGCAACCAGCGTCTCCGCCAGGGCCATCGCTTCAAAGAAGCGCGCCTGCCGGTCACCGGAGAACCCCATCAATCCTGGAATGGAAGCCGAGAGTGCGGCCAGCCCCGCATCAATTTTTCCGTGAGTCTCATAACTCATCTCGCGCACCACTCCGCCCGGATGGTCTGTGAACAGTGTGTTGAGCAGCACTCCGCTACCGCACAACAGCGCGCTGAGCGAGGCGCTCTTGTGACGCCGCCAGAACAGGGTGCCGGCAGTGAAGAAAAGCGCGGCAACCGAATAACCAGCAACGGCGTGCGCTCGCGGGCCAAGAACCTTCGGCAAACGGTTGGAAAAGATCGACGCGCCCTTCTGTAGCAAGGCCATGGGCATCCCTCTGCCAGTGGAGATGCACACCGGCGGTTGATCGTCGTGGAAATACCGCCCCGGCGAAAGAAATCCTCTGCACAAAGCAATCGGACCGCCCGAGGACGGCCCGATTGTAGCATCTCCGCCACAGCCTAGCTGGGCTTGCGATTCAGTGCGCGTTGCAGCGTCTGCTCCAGTGCCGCGCGGGCCTTGTCGTACTCCTCGGGCGCGAGCTTTCCCTGCTGGCGCTCAATCTCCAACTGGAAGAGTTCTTCCTTCAGTGCAGCCAGCAGCAGATTGCTGGGAGCAGGCGGCGGAGCGGCTGCGTACGCTGACGGCTGCACAGCATACTCCGGCGGCGCAGCATAGGTTTGCGGAGCGGCATAAGCACGCTGCTTCGGCGGTGCGTAGCGGGCCGTAGATTGCAAGGCAGCCGCTGATCCAGGAGGCGGCAACGCCGGTCCATCCTCCGCTTCCGCCTGCTTCGTGCGTTCGTGTGTCCAGATGCCGCCGCCGATCAGAACCGTCAGCAGCACTCCAAAAATGTACCAGCGGTACTTCGCCAGTCCATCCGGCGCGTCGATGGGCTTGCCAAGTCCGCCACCTGGGCGGCTCTCGTCTGCCGCGCCTGCGCCGCCCATGGCTGGACCGCCACTCGGCGGAACCTGGGCTTGCTCGTCCTGCATCGTCCCCGTGCCGGAGATCGAGTAGCTCAGATCCGCGCCGGATTTCGCATGGATGCTGACCTCGACCGTGCTGCCCGGCTGATTCGTCATCGCCTGGTACACCTTCGCATCCTTGGGCGTAAAGCTCATCGTCGTCGGCATCACCAGCACGAAATGATCAAACGTCTGAATGAAGTGCGGCGTGAACGATGCTTTGCCGCTATACGGCAGTTCGTAGGAAACCTGGAAGCGCGTCTCGCCCGGTTTCAGCGCGTAGGAGAACGCGTAGTGATTCTTCTCTTTCGTAGGGCTCGGAGTTGCCGCAATCGGCTGGCCGTTGGGACCTTGCGCGTCAGCGGCCACAATCTTTGCTCCGTCTGGCAGCACGAACTCAAATGTGGCTGCGGAGGCCAGCGTGCGTGGCGGGCTGCTCGCATTCTTCACGGCAAATAGTTCAATTGCCTGCAAGGTTGAGCCCTGCGTTTGCAGCTTCACCACGTCGGCAGAGCCGCCGACGCCATCGACCGAGGACGCAGCGTCATACACCTCAAGATCGATACTTGTCGATCCAGGGGTAATCATCTTGAAGTAGTTGACTCCGCCCTTTTCCGCCCGTGCCAGCCGGGGCCCTTGCGCCGCCGGAGCCTCAATCTTGAAGTGTCCCTGCCCATCCGTCTTGGAGGTCGCAATCTCGGCCATGCCGCCCATCGGATCGACCAGCGTTACGGCCACTCCCGCAGCGGGCTTGCCGCTGGTGCCATTGGTCACGTTGCCGCTGATCGTGTCCGCGAATGCCGTGGCAGCCAACAGAAGCACGAGCAGGAAAATGGAAGCCGTACCAGTCCGTCGCATCACGCTGTCACCTCTTGGCGATTGCCGGTTTCGTGCTCGATCTGTTCGATTTCGGCCAAGATGTTTGCTGCCTCCTGCTCCATCGAGTCGCGCATGGAACTGAAATCGGCGTCGCTCAGTTTGCCCGCCTTGTATTCGAAGTTCAGATCGCGCAGGTTCTCAAAGGTCTGTTCCTTACGCTCGTAGAGGAACGCGAGGCGCGTTTTCTCAACCGCGTGCTCCGTGCGCGAGGGCTTGAAGATATAGAAGAAGATGCCAAACGCGAAAACCACGGTGGCAAAAATGAGAAAGCTGCTGCCCGTGTCATCTGGCGGGGTGGCTTGCATTTGCAGTAACGCGATCACAGTGCGGTCTCCTCGCGGGCACGTTGCCGGAATTCGTCCATCTCGCCCGGACCCGCGGAACTATCCGGTGGATCTTTCGGCCCACGTTTCTTCCACGCTCTTACCACCAGCACAACCGCCGTCAACGCCGCGAAGAAAATCACGACGGGCATGATCCACGCAACGCGATTGAAGCCCGTCGTCGTGGGTGCCGAGAGCACGGCAGGCCCGTACTTAGCCACAAACCCGGCGAGCACTACGTCGTCCTTGTCGCCGCGTGCCATGGAGAGTTTCAGCTCCTGCCGCATCTGCTCGGAGGTCGAACACCCAACGTGGTTGCACTCCAGCAGAACCTGTCCGCAGCCGCACTCGCACATCAGGTTGTGACCCAATCGGTCAAAGCGCTGCCCCGTTGGATCGCCGGCGGCTCCCATCAGCAACAACGCGCTCGCCAGCAACAGCCCGGCGGCCCAGCGGTGATACATCTTGCGAGCAATCCTCATCAGTCTGATCCAGCCTCCACCGGGGAGCGGCTCTCTTCCGCGTCATCCAACAGCGCGCGCGCCTGTTCACGCGGAGACTGTTCGCGTGGCGCGGGCCTCTGATTCTTCCCCTGCATATTCGGCAGCAGCGCAATGATCGTGCCCACCAGGATGAAGTGCGCTCCCGCCCATATCCACCAGACCAGCGGGTTCAGGTGCGCCTTGATGATCGGCCGCCCATTCTCCGGATTCTTGCCGGTGTACACCAGGTAGAGGTCTTCCATGATGGTCGAGCGGTTGGCGACAATGGTGGCCGGTTGCCCGCTCGCCTTGTAGAAGCGCTGCTCCGGATACATGGTTGTAATCTGTTTGCCGTTTTTATAGATGTCCAGGATCGCCCATTCGCTGGAATAATTCGGCTTGTCGTCCTGCGTATAGGAACGGCAGATAAGCGTGTACGGCCCGATCGCCATCTTGTCACCGAAGCCCAGTTCCTGCTCCGTGTTCTGGTAGAAGGCAACTCCGGCAAAGCCGATCATCGTGACGATTACGCCAAGATGCACAACGTATCCGCCGTAACGACGTGTGTTGCGGCGCGTCAGCAGATACATGCCGTGGAAGATGTTGCTGCCGTTGTGCCGCGCAATCACCAGTCCGCCGCGGATGAACTCGCTGCCAATGGTCGCCGCCACCAGCACCGAGAGCATCACCGTCATCAGCGAGTAGAAGTAGCTGATCTCCACCCACGGCTTGATCCCGTACACAACCAGCCCCACGCCAACCGCAACCGCGATCACCGCCGGAATCAGGAAGTTCTTCCGGATGCTCTCGGCTGAAGTCTTGCGCCACGCCAGCAGCGGACCCACCGCGGTCAGCAGCAGCAGGAAGAGCGCAATCGGAATGTTGACCTTGTTGAAGAACGGCGGCCCAACCGTGACCTTGTGTCCCGTCACCCATTCGCTGAGCACCGGGAACAGCGTGCCCCACAGCACCGCGAACGCCGCCACCAGCAGCAGCACGTTGTTGAACAGGAAGCTCGACTCGCGCGAAACCAGCGACTCCAGCTTGTGCTCGCTTTCCAGATGCTTGCGGTTGCGCACAAAGAAGAACATGCAGGTCGCAAACGTCAGCGCCAGGAAATACACAAAGTACGGGCCAATATCCGATTCTGCAAAAGCGTGAACCGAACTCACCACTCCCGAACGCGTCAGGAACGTTCCAAAAATTGCCAGCAGGAAGGTGGAGAAGATCAGCCACATGTTCCACACCTTCATCATGCCGCGCTTCTCCTGCATCATCACCGAATGCAGGAAGGCCGTGCCGGTCAGCCATGGCAGCAGCGAAGCGTTCTCCACCGGATCCCAGCCCCACCAGCCACCCCAGCCCAGAACCTTGTAAGCCCAGTACGAGCCGAGGAAAATTCCGCAAGTCAGGAACAGCCAGCCAACCATCGTCCAGCGCCGCGTGATGTGAATCCACTTTTCGCCCGGATACTTCATGATCAGCGCCGCCAGCGCAAAGCAGAACGGCACCGTCATCCCAACGTAGCCGAGGTACAGCATTGGAGGATGGATGACCATCTCGGGATATTGCAGCAGCGGATTCAGTCCGTTGCCGTCCGCCGGGATCGTCCCCGTCGTCATCGCAAACGGATGCGCTGCAAAATTCACCAATATGAGGAAGAAGATCTGCACCGCGCTGATCACGACCGAAGCGTGAGCCACCAGCCGCGTGTCCACCTTGTGCCGCATCCGCAGCACCAGCCCGTAGGCAGCCAGCAGCCAGCACCAGAAGAGCAGCGACCCCTCCTGCCCCGACCACAGCGCCGCGAACTTGTACGGGCCGGGCAGAGCGCGGTTCGAGTGTTGCCGGATGTAGGCTACTGAAAAGTCATTCGTGAACGCGGAGTAAACCAGCACGGCAGATGCCGCCGTAACGGCCAGGAAAATCGCGATCCCGGCACGACGCGCCGTCTCGCTCAATCGATCGTCATTCCGGACAATGGCATACAATCCGGCGACGAACGCATAAACGCTCAAAGCGAGCCCGAGCAGCAGTGTGAAGCTTCCAATTTGTGGCATTTGTTTGAGGCGTTACAAATCTGGAGTCATTGTGCACGATAACTCGCCGCCGACGCAACCTTAGCGATCGGGCCAAGACCATCCCCGCGCGGCCAGACTTGAAATATTGGATGAGCGAACTACGTAGATTGATTCGTTTGAACTAAGGCGCAGCGAATTGCCTTACGGGAATCACCCGGCCGAGTTCTTCCTTACTGGGCTGGAGACTCAAGCAAGCTCCGCACCACGCGGATCAACTCGGCGGGAGGAAATGGCTTCTGCTGGACGTTTACTTGCAGGCCGTCGTATTCGTCCTCGATCCCTGGCATTCCGCTGACCACCACCACCGGCATCGAGGGCCTTGTGAGGCGCAGTTCGCGGACCAGATCGGCGCCGGTGCGCCCCGGCAGGAAGTGGTCGGTCACCACCACGCCGATCTTGTCTCCAAAGGCACGCAGAAAAGCCAGCGCGCTTTCCACGCTGGTCGCTACATGTACCACCAACCCCGCGGAACGCAGAATGGTCTCGCGTACGCTCAATTGCCCGGGGTCGTCGTCCACCATTAATACCTGGAGCATGAGTCCCTATGCTTTATATTTTGATCTTACCTGGGCTTCGGCGCGATGCCAGTCCGCCTCATGCGAACCATGCTGGCCTCCGCGCTCACGATAAAGTTCGTAGGCACGGCGGCGAATTTCGTCATAAAGTTCAGCGGGCGCGGGACGAGCGGTACGAACAGGCGCAGCCGAAACCTGGGGCGCACTTACCGGGGCGCTGCTCACAATCTTTTCAGCCGTGGACTTCTTCGGTGCGGCAGCCTTTGCGGGAGTGCTCTTTTTCGCAGTAGTTTTCTTGGGAGTGGATTTTTCCGAAGACTGCTTTTCCTTAGCCATTCTTATTCACGAGCTCCTTATTCTGATTGAGGCAGTGCAGGTACTTCATCACCCCACCTTTTGTTACTACTATACAGCGTGTTTCCCGTGGATCATAACTGCTGCCGGTCTTTTGACTCCTGTTCACACCCGCATTTTCATTGATTATTTTTATAGCAGCTATGCGGAGTCGAGCCTCCTCTGCTCTCTACGTCCATGCACCGTGCTGCTCAAGTTGTACTCAGTCTTGTATAGTGTTCCTTCGGAGGAACGTCATGCATTCGCGACTCTTCGCTGGGCTGTTCTGCCTTCTGCTTGCTTCCCCGCTCCTCTCTCAGACCGGCAACGTGAAACCTTCCGCTCCCAGCGCGAACTTCGATCAGCTTGCCGCACAGTTCATGTATGACTCGCTCGTGCTCTCGCCGGTCAGCGCATCGCAGGCTGGATATCACAAGTACACCGATACAAAAACAGGACAGACCATCGAGCTTGATGCGCTGCTTGACGATCTTGGACCGCAGGGCTCCGGAGCGCAGCGTGCATTCTACCGGCAGTGGCGTGAACGCTTCCGCAACGTTGATCGCAGCAGCCTTAGCAAGGAGCAGGAGGCGGACCTGCAACTCATCGCCGACCAGATCGGCTTCTCGCTTCTCGAACTGGAAAAGATCCAGAGCTATCGCCGCGATCCTACAACCTACGTTGAGTTCATCGGCAATGCGCTCTTCCTGCCCATGACGCAGAACTACGCGCCCGCCGACGTGCGCATGGGGCACGTGCTTTCGCGCATGGAGCAGATCCCTCGTGCGCTGGAGCAGGCAAAGCAGATGCTCGCCGACGGCGATCCCATCAAAACCTCGACCGCAATTGAAGAGAACGCCGGAAACATTGACCTCATCCAGAACACGGTGAAGGCCGCTATCCCCGCGGGTTCGCCCCTCGAAGCCCGCTACAATGCCGCCGCGCCGAAGGCTGTTGCAGCGTTGCAGGATTTCTCAACTTTTCTGCACGACGTATACGGAATGCGCATCACCCGCGTGACCTGGCGCCTCGGCAAAATTCTCTACGCCGAGAAATTTCGCTACCTGATGGAGACGGGGATCTCTCCGCAGCAGACGCTTGCCGCCGCCGAGCAGGAGATGATTGAAGTTCGCGCTGACATGCTGCGCCTCGCCGAGCCAATGCATAAGCAGATGTATCCCAAACACGGCGACCACGCCGATCTGCAGGGCGAAGCGCGCGAAAATCTGATCATCGGCGAAGTCCTCTCGCGCATCTCTGACGAGCACGTCAAGCCCGCGGATTTGCAGCGCCACATCGAGGGTGACCTCGCGGGCATCATCGACTTCATCCGCCAGAAGAAGATTGTGGATCTCGGTCCGCGAAACAATCTGAAGGTGATTCCAACGCCGCCGTTCATGCGCGGCTCCTATTCGGTCACAGGATTCCACGCGCCTCCACCGCTTGAGCCCACCGCCGAAGCGCAGTATTGGGTTACACCCATCGATCCCGCCATGCCGCCGGAGAAGGTCGAGTCCAAGCTTCGCGAGTACAACAATTACGCGCTGAAGTGGCTCACCATTCACGAAGCGCTGCCCGGCCACTACGTTCAGTTTGAGCACGCCAATGACGTGCAGCCGGAGTCGCGGCGGCTCCTGCGCTCTGTGCTCGGCAACGGCGCTTACATCGAGGGGTGGGCCGAATACATCGCGCAGATCATGATGGATGAGGGCTATCTCAACAACGATCCCAAGTTCCGCCTCGTCATGCGCAAAATCCGTCTCAGGGTTCTCGCCAATACCATCATCGACATTCGCCTCCACACCATGGACATGACCGACGCGCAGGCCATGGAGTTGATGACCAAACGCGCCTTCCAGACCCAGGCTGAGGCCGAGGGAAAACTCCAGCGCGCCAAACTGAGTTCCGTGCAACTGGTGACCTACTACGTGGGCCTGCGCGACTGGCTGGCCTTGCGCAAGGATTACCAGGCAAAGGTGGGAGCCTCCTTCACCAACGCGGAGTTTCACAACCGCGCCTTGAACGAAGGTCCGCTCCCGATCATGTTGTTGCGTGGAATTCTTTTGGCAAAAGACTAGAACGGTTGCGGAGAAGCTGTGACCGCGGGTGCCCCACCTTCGACGCGCGCCTTTTGCGCGGCTAAGGTGGGAAGGCAGGACACACAAATCCTGGAATTGATCTAGAACGAAACAGTGGTCGGTTCGTGGCAACTGTTGACAGCCTGCCGGAACGCTCGCTCCAGACGCGAGGACGCTGCCGAGTCGCCGTCCAGTTGAAGCGAGAAGGATTCCTCGCGCTTCTGGCTGACTGTGGTGCAATCGACGACGATCCCGCCCTTGGTCGTCTTGGTGCATGTTGAGATGGAGGATATGCACTTCTCATGTCCGGCGCAGGGCAGCACCAGCCAGTTCTTTTGCAGTTCCAGACCGTAAGTCTGAAGCGCACCGAGCGAGAACTGAACGCTGTCGGTGCGAACGACGGTATCTCCCAAGTTGCTGGTCACCCGAACCTTCAGTTCGGCGCGGCAATCTGAAATCTTCTCCAGCCGTGTGCTCCAGCGATAGGCTTCCTTCCCCATCACGCGCTCGCCATGGCTCTCCAGCTCTGCCTGTATATCGGACTCCAGCTCATTCAGCGCAGGACGTGCTGGTTCACGCATCGGTCGCGCAAGCAACAGCGCGGCAAGGCACGGCAATAGGAGGGCAACCCGGCAGGAGCGATTCATAGGGTCCACTAGTACCTTTGGAAAGTCATCCAAGGCTAATGGACACTGTTAAGACGTGGTAGATTCCGCAAGTGAAGTGGACTTTAGTGACCTATTAATTTATTACTTCAACCTCTACGCGCTTCGCGCAAACGTGGTCATTGCCCTGAGGTGGTTGGTAAGTGTGAAAAGCCCGTTCGGCTTGGAGCAATAGCCCTGGAAGACGCGGAATTTTTCCTTGGCGATGTCGAGACTGCCGGAGAACAACAGCTTTGGAATGTTGGGCTTGATGCGCATCATCTCCTGCGCCACCTCGTCTCCGTTCATTCCGGGCATCTCGTAGTCAAGAACCACGGCATCCACTGGGCAGGCCGTAAAGGCTTCCAGCGCAGCCCGGCCATCGTTCGCCGCTAGCACGCGATACCCCTTATGCTCCAATGCCATCCGCATCAGATCAAGAACGCCTTTGTCGTCATCTACGCACAGAATCAATGGCTTGTACATTTCGCGCTGGGTCAACATGTCTCTACAACTCCCATTCCCTTGCTCACGGCTCTCCCATCGAGAGATTGCATTCTAGGAGCCACTCTCCGCGCCGGCCCCGCTAGGGCTTGCAATCCCATGCCAGAGTGAGAGTTAGCTATCTCTCCGCCGGACGCAAGGCTGCCTGGCTACTCTGGACTTTCCGGGTAAAACCTACAAACCAGGGAGTTCCTTACACGGCAAAACCGGGCCGGACATTGCTCCGTAAGCTCTCCGCCCGCGGCAACGGTGACCGCGCTCACTGCGGAATATCCTTTTACTGCGTATGATTAGAGGTAAGCGGAGCAACCGAGTCAGCCTTTGCCACGAACGCCACGGTTCGGCAAGCGCTTGGCTCATAAGAGAAGGGCACATTCCATGAATCATGATTCCGGTCGGTATGTGGTTTCGATCCAGACACAGGCTTTCCGCAAGAAGACGCGCTATCACTGGATGATTTGCTGGGAAGATAATCCCGATGTTTTGGTCTCGTGGGGCCATGCCCCAACCCAGGAACTTGCTGAAAATGAAGCCCGCAACGAAGTAAACGACCTGACTAGCGGTTTGACCCAGGGCGGGCGTGTAGTCGGCACCAGTTATTCGGCAATTCACCACTGCTGATCGGTAACCAGTCCGGGTAGATTTCGTATTCTGGCGGCGGGGAGAACTGTTCGCCTCCCCGCCGCCACATCTTTTCGTTCCGTCCGTTCCCTACTCCACTACCTGCACTTCAATTCCAGAGCCATGGCCGCGTTCGTGGTAAACACGTTCCGTCGCCTTCCTGAAATCCTCGGGCCGCGCCTTCGGGATATCGACAAATGTCTGCGGATTCAGATCCACCAGCGGAAACCACGAACTCTGCACCTGCACCATGATGCGATGCCCCCGGCGGAAGGTGTGGTTGATGTCCGGCATGGTGAAATCGATCTCCTCCACCTTGCCCGGCGTCATCGCCTCGGGCTTTTCAAAGCTGTGGCGGAACTTGCCGCGGAAGGGCTCGCCGCGAATCAACTGCTCCCAGCCTGCCAGGTCGGTCTCTGGAACGCCCACATCGTTTACCCCACGGCGCCGCCGCTCCTCCAGTTCCTTCTGCGGATACACGTCGATCAACTTGACGACGAAGTCCGAGTCCGTGCCCGTGGTTGAGACAAACAGCTTCGGCGCAACCGGGCCTGCAATCGTCACATCCTGCTCCAACACCTCGCTCTGGTACACCAGCACGTCGGGACGCGTCTCGGCAAAGCGCTGATCGCTGACCATGTACTCCTGCGGAACGTCCAGCGTCTCGTAGCCCACATAAGGCACCGGACGCGCCGGATCGCTGACATATTCGTCAAAGCCCTGGGCGCTCGCCGGAGCCTCAAAGCTCAATCCGCCCTTTGCCTGGAGATAGAGCGTGCGCTTCGCCGCTTTCGTCGGAGGCCATGCGTCATACTTGCGCCACACGTTGGTTCCAGTCTCAAAGACATAGGCCTTCGGCAGCTCTTCCACCTGCTTGCCCTTCAGGTATTTCTCAAAGAATGGCAGCAGGATATGTGCCCGGAAGAACTCGGCGGTATTCTGCGCAAAGTCCGCATTGCCCAGCCTGCGGCCGTCCAGGCGCGCCCATCCGCCATGCACCCACGGACCCTCCACCAGCAGGTTCACCGTATCCGGATTGAGGTTGCCGATTGCCTTGTAAAGAGAGAGCGGTCCCTGAACGTCTTCGGCGTCGAACCATCCCCCCACGGTCAGCACCGCGCAGTGTACGTTCTTCATCCGTGGAGCCAGGTCGCGCTGCTTCCAGTAGCTGTCAAACGTGGAGTGATCCAGTTGATCGTTCCACAACGGGTTTGAGCCCTTCAGATATTTGCGATCAAGGTTTTCGAGATTCCCCGCACCAAGGAAAAACTCGTATCCGTTGCTGGTGCCAAACTTTATTCCAGTGCCGCTCTGCTCCTGCGTTGGATTCTTCTGCGGCTTGAAAACCGTGTAGAAACCGAAGTTCCCCGCCAGCATGAAAGCTCCGCCGTGGTACGCGTCGTCGCCGTGGTAGAGATCCACCATCGGAGCTTCCGGCGAGGCCGCCTTGATCGCAGGATGCGAATCAATGATGCTGGCCGCCGTGTAGAAGCCTGGATACGAGATGCCCCAGATGCCGACATTGCCGTTGTTGTTGGGTACGTTCTTCAGCAGCCAGTCGATGGTGTCGTGCATGTCCGTCGTCTCATCCACGTCCCGCGGGCCCTTGTTGTCTTTGTAGGGAGTCTCTTCAATGAAAACTCCTTCGCTCATATTGCGGCCGCGCACATCCTGCGCAATAAAGATGTAGCCTGCGGCCATCAGTTCCTGCGGAGCCAGCCGCGCGGGATAGTTCTCTTCTCCGTAGGGCGCAACACTGTAAGGCGTGCGGTTAAACAGAAACGGCCACGCCTGCGATTGATCCTTGGGGACGTACACGGCGGTGAACAGCTTCACCCCGTCGCGCATCGGAATCCGGTATTCAAATTTCGTGTAGTGCTCGCGCACCTCGTAGGCGGGCTTCTCGTTGTCGGCGGCAACGGAATGAATCGAGCACAGAAGCAGAAGAAAAACAGTCAGCAGTATCCCTGGAACTTTACGCAACACTCACCTCTTGATTTTGGGCTTTGCAATCATTACTGTCGAAGAGGCCGCCTGTGGCCGCTCCGGCTGGAGACCGTCGTCCTCAGTCAACCTGATGTTTCGCTGTGTAGCCCTCGCGTGAGAGCACCTGGTACTTCAACTCCTTGCCTTTCTGGTCTTTCACGCTCAGCGGTTTGTCCGTTCCCGGCTGCACCACTTCCACCTTCAGCTTGCGGTAAGTGCCATCCAGTTTGGCGTTGGTTGGCCGGTAGGTAAGGGTGTACTGGTTGCGCACGGTAGCGCCAATCATGCGGAAGTCTTCCGGCAACTCGGCCTCAAAGCGCGGGCTGAACCAGCGTCCGCCGGTCATCTTGGCAAAGGTGTTCATCTGGTTGTCGGCCTGCAAGAAATCCATTTGGCGCATGCTTGACGTCATGCCTCCTCCGCGCGCTTCCATATACGTTCGCCAGAGGAAGCCGGTGCTGATCGTATAGATCGTCACGTTCGGCGTGGCTTTGATCTTCTTGAGCATTTTGTCGAACGTGATTCGGCTGAAGGTATCCAGGCCGCTGCTGATGAGGATGATCTCCTTGCGTCCTTCAATGCGCTCCAACCGGTCCAGCGTGTCGTACAGCGCATCGAAAAGATTAGTCTCACTGAAGCCGGGAATGCGCAGCGTGTTCAGCGCTCCGTAAATTGCCTGCTTGTCGGAGGTGAAGTCCACCAGGATGCTTGGCTTCATGTCATAGCTGATCACCGAAACAAAATCGTTCTTCTGCATCTGGTCGGTGAAGGCATACGAGGCGCGCAAGGCGTCATAGAGAAACTGCCTTCGGCTCGTCTGAAAGGCCGGAGTGGAGGCAAACTCCACCAGCATCACCGCCGTAAAGCCTGCCTTGGTTAGTCCAAAGCTCTGGATCGGCTGTACGACGTTGTCCTCCAGCACGCGGAATTGTTCCTTCACCAATCCCGGAATGAACTGGCCGTCCTTGGTCAGCACCAGTGCGTCCACTGAAACCAGCGGCACATCCACATTGATCGAGTAACTCGGCATCCCCTCGGTCGCCTTCGGCGCCGGAGGCGGAGCGGGCCTGCTCTGCTGCTTGTCCGGATTAACCTTGGGGATCGCGTACGGTCCGGTATCGCTCTCCGGACCGCCAGCCTCGGTCGGCGGTTGCTGCTTCTGCGGATTCGTGGTCTGCTGGCTGGTTGAGTCTTGAGCAGTCGAACTCCCGGTCTGGGCCGGCGATACCGTGGGCGCAATCGCCAGATAAAGAAAGAGAGCAAGCGCGAAACACAACGCTGATTTGCAATGCGCGGTCCCAGAGGTAAGTCTTCTTGAATCAACCATGATGCTTCCCTGCGGACTCCAGCAGAGTCTTTGTCAGTATAGATGCACATTCCGCACAACTCACGAATTCCTCCGAACTTCCCTGCACCGCGTTCGCAAAACGAAATAAGCCGGAGACAGCAGCGCAGAGAACAATCTCACCGTAGCGCCAACGATTGACTACTCTGATAATCGTTGGCGGACGAGAGGTGTAAAACTTGGCAATCGTTCGGGGGAGTGCTCAACGATTGCCGGAAAAGTAACGATGCCCGCTGCAACGATTACCCAGAAAGTAAATCGTTGAGCAATTTTTCAATCAGTTAGCGGGGTCGGGCAGCGGAGACCACGGCGCTTTTCTAGGCGGCAGCGCTCTGCTACTCTTTCTCTCACCTTGCTCCGCATAAATATCTCCCGGTTGAAAACCACGCATACACTCGCAGTGCGCGCAGGAGGCCGCTAGTGCAAGCGCTACGCATGATCGCCTGGTTCGTCTGCGGCATCTATGCCACCATCCCCGCCTACTGGATGATGGTGCACCCCTTCGCCGCGCGCTGGCGGCGGGCGCATTACAAGCTGAAGTTACTGGCTCCGCTGTGGATGCTGATGTGGTGTGTCGCGTGGGCAGCCTCCTATCCCTGGCGCCACACCATGCTCTACCACAACCCCGGAACATGGGTGGCCGCGCCGCTGCTGTGGGCGGTGTCTGTATTCATGTATGTAAATGGAGCGCGCGAGCTGTCATTCATGCGCCTCATTGGCCAGCATGAGTTGGAGCCGGATCAGCATCCGAAGATGCTGATCACCTTCGGAGTGCATCGCCTGGTGCGGCACCCGCTGTATCTCGGCCACTTCTGCACCATGCTCGGCTTAGCCATCGGAGCGGGCACGGCTGCCTGCTTCGCGCTGTTCGCCTTTGCGGTGGCGACCGGAGCTGTGATGATCAGTTTTGAAGAACGCGAACTGCACGCCCGCTTCGGGACGGCATGGGAAGAGTACTGCGAGCACACTTCCGCGATTTTTCCGCTGCCGAAAGACTAAGTCGTTACCAGCGCTTGAAGCGGTGGAGGAAGCGCTTCAACTCCGGGCTGAACTCGCGCGCCAGATTGATGCCGACGTCCATTCCAAGTTGAGCGTGTCCCATCTGCACGCCTTGCACCAGCGGCGCGTACTGCGCCGGATACCAGGTGGTGACGATCATCGATCCGCCGTAGTCGCCAACGATGCGCGGCATGTCCAGATGCAGGCGGCCGCTTCCGTCATAGGCAAGGAAGGTCATCTTCACAGCGTTCCCGGCGCGATGCCAACCCCCGCTGCAACGGCAGCGGAAATAGCGCGGGTCCAATCCGAGGGCCGCGTCGCCAGCCTCGTGGATTCCTTCTTCCATGACCAGCAATGTAAAGGATGTGCCTGCCCGCTTACCATAGCCGCCGAATGTGCGGCCCCATCCTTCTGGTTCGCCGGCGACCCACTGGCCGCTGGCCGATGCGACGGACTCATAGTAAACAGTGGGTGAGCCGACATAGCCCTTGAAAAATAGTTCCGCGCGCTGCTCACCGGTCAACGGAGCGAAGCCTGCCTCGCCGGGCTGGAGCGGCGTGGGCAACGCAACCGGCAGGCCGTTGACCAGGGGAGAATCCGTCAGGACGGAAACTGACTGCGAGAACGCCGCGCTGCTCAACGCACAGCCCATCACGCAAAGCAGCACAAACAAAAATCCGCGCTGGATCAGCGCTCGACGCGAGTTGCGGTTCGAGCTAACGGGCATGGCTGAGCCGCTCCAGTGCGTCCTTGAGACTGCTTCCTTTTTTCTCGTCAAACGTTCCCTCGGAGCGCCAGAGTATGTTTCCATCGTGATCCAATAACAGTGCGTAGATTTGATTTTCGTCCGCTATCCCCAGTGCGGCGCGAAAGGGCCCTTTGTCAAGATACAGGGTAATGGTGCGTTCGCGCTGCTGCTGGCTGGGAATTCCACCGCGCATTCCATTATCAATGAACCAGCGTGCAACCGGATTGAGCCGGGAGATCGTGGGCAACTCATAATAACGGAGAGCTGGGTCCGCGTCCTCAAACTGCTTCATGTGGTTCAGCCAGGTGTCCACATCCTTCTGCTGCTGCCGCTGGAAGGCGATCAGCACCAGGTTGTGCTGACCGGCAAAATCCCGCGGAAGCTTCACTGGACGTTTCGCCAGATTTTCTGCTTCTACCGCCGGAAAACGAAGATTTGGCACCGCAGCTTTCCGTGACTCTGACATATCCCCCGCGCCCACACCAGCAAATAGCGCCGTCGCAAGCAGAGGCGCTAAAACGAAGGGCCATAACACTTTCATGCTTTTCTCCCTGCGGCCCTCGATAGGCAAAAGGTGGACTGGCACGTCCCATAATACAGATTGCGCGAAGTACGATTGGTTGCCATAGAAGACAGGGTGCGCGGATTTGCAGCGGCTCTGCTTCTATAATGGATTCATGCGCTTTGAGCTCTTTGTCGCTGCCCGCTATCTCCGCGCCAAGCGCCGCCAGGCGGTGATCGGAGTGATTACTGCGATCTCCATCCTTGGAGTTGCAGCCGGAGTCGCTTCCCTCATCATAGCTCTCGCCATCAACAACGGCTTCCGTCAGGACCTGCAGGAGCGCCTGCTGGGCTCAACCTCGCATGTAAACCTGATGCGGGTGGAGAACGACGGCATCCACGACTGGGCTGCGCTGCAACGGCGGCTGGAGAAGCTTCCCCATGTGCAGGCCGCCGCACCGGCGATCTATGAGCAGGTGCTGATTTCACGCGGCGCACGAGCCGGAGGCGCGGTGCTGAAGGGGATTGTTCCGTCCAAGGAAAGACGGGTGACGGCGCTGCTGGATACGGTACGTGAGGGCAGCGCACAACCGCTGACGGAGGCGCAGGAGCGCTCAGAATCCGCAGGACAAAGCACAACCCCAACAACTTCGCAGGATGCCGATCCCTCTTCGCTGCAAGGGGCAGCCGACCGCGTGGCGGCGATGCCGCCGATTGTGCTGGGCAAAGACCTGGCGCAGACCCTGGGCGCGACCGTGGGATCGGTGGTGCTGGTGACCAGTCCGCAGGGAGAACTGACGCCCTTCGGCATGGTGCCGCGCTATATGCGCTTCAAGGTCGCGGGAGTCTTCCAGTCCGGCTTCTACGACTACGACTCGACCTGGGCGCTGTGCTCGCTGGGCGATTCGCAGCGGCTCTTCAGCCTTGGCGACATTGCAAGCGTGCTGGAATTCAAGGTGGACGACATCTACAACGCGACGGCCATTGGCAACCAGATTGAAGCGGCGGCGGGCAAAGGCTTCCAGACGACAAACTGGATGGAGCAGAATCGCGCGCTCTTCCGCGCCCTCCGGCTGGAGCGGGTGGTCACGTTCATCACCATCGGTCTGATCGTCTTTGTGGCCGCGCTAAATATTCTGATCTCGCTGATCATGATGGTGATGGAAAAGACGCGCGACATCGCGGTGCTGGTTTCCATGGGCGCGCGAAGGCAGCAGGTGCGGCGCATCTTCATCTGGCAGGGATTGCTGATCGGGCTGATCGGCACGGCGCTGGGGCTGATCGTGGGATACACGGTGGCGATCCTGGCCGGGCGCTACCACTGGATTTCGCTCTCGGCCGAGGTGTACGCCATCGACTACGTTCCGTTTGTGCCGCGCGCGATTGATGCGCTGCTGGTGGCGGCGGTTTCACTGGCGATCAGCTTCATCGCCACGGTGTATCCGTCGCAGTCGGCGGCGCGGGTGCTTCCGGCGGAGGCGCTGCGGTACGAGTAGGGCATACGTCCCAATAGAATAGGAGACAATCTCCGCCACCTAAGGGGTTTTCAACGGCAACACGACGGCACGAAGGTGGCAACATCGTGCTCTAATTGAAGGGTGCGCCGCGGTTGGAACGGCGGTCGCGCGTTGGGAAATAAACCTTAGCCCGGAGGCATGTGAATTTGCACCAAGGCGAACATGAGGTGCATCCAATGAAGAACGACGAGATCCTCCGAGTCGAGGCTCTCCGCAAGGTCTATCGTTCTGGCACCACGGACCTTGTGCTCTTTGACAACCTGTCTTTCCGGGTTCCTGAAGGTGAGATGCTGGCGATTGTAGGCCAGAGCGGGGCGGGAAAGTCTTCCCTGTTGCATATTCTAGGGGCGCTGGATACGGCCAGCTCTGGCGAGGTGTACTTTGCCGGAACCAAGCTGAGTTCGCTGGGCGAAGAGGCTGCGGCAGAGTTCCGGAACCGCCAGATTGGGTACGTATGGCAGTTCCACTACCTGCTGCCTGAGTTCACGGCGCTGGAAAACGTGGCGATGCCGCTGTATCTGCGCGGAGGAAGCCGTCGCAAGGCCGAGACCGAAGCCGCCAGGTGGCTGGATGAAGTGGGACTGGCCGACCGCGGGCATCATCGCTCGGGCGAGCTTTCCGGAGGCGAGCAGCAGCGAGTATCGCTGGCGCGCGCCCTGGTAACGGCTCCCAGGATGCTGCTGGCGGACGAGCCGACCGGCGATCTGGATGGCCGCACGGCGGATTCAGTGTTTGAGCTGATCGCGAGGCTCCATGCTGATTACCGGCTGACTTCGATCTTAGTGACTCACAATCTTGGGTTTGCACGCCGATGTAACCGCATATTGTCTTTGCAGGGCGGGACGGTCAATGAAGTGGCACCCGAATCTTTGCCGCAGTCGCCGGGTTAAATTCCTTAGCTTCGGCTGCGGTTTAGTGGCATAGTGGGCGTAACACTCAACCGAACGACGGAAAGACGTTTTGCAGGACTGGCCGCCACTTTTGGCGGCGGTGCAGACAGGCAGAAGAGTT
>Ga0302320_10001119_pt1 | contig 64328 bp, 63 predicted proteins | sample Bog_T0_3_FD_202130 | JGI IMG/M metagenome (GOLD analysis project Ga0302320, IMG submission 202130) | Peat permafrost microbial communities from Stordalen Mire near Abisko, Sweden - Bog_T0_3 | ecosystem: Environmental > Terrestrial > Soil > Wetlands > Peat | place: Sweden: Abisko, Stordalen Mire...
TTGGGAAGATCTCGGGGGTGCGCCGCGAACCTCCGCCCGCGGCGCCTGAAACAAAACGGCGGCGGCGGGTTCGGCCCGCCGCTGCCACGAGGATCAGCGGTCGATTCGAAGCAGGATTTTGTCCAGGGCGTCGCGGTCGAGCTCCAGGCCCAGGCCCGGTCCGGGAGGCGCATTCACGTATCCATCCTTATCGAGGCGGAACTTGTGCTTCAGGTATGGGCGATCCGTAAGTTCCTGTGGATAAGGCATTTCAAACCAATAGCAATTCGGCAGGGCCAGTTCCACCTGCATGTGCACGGCCAGATCGTATCCATTGCCCCAGTTATGAGGCGTGCACGGCATGCCGAAGGCGTCGGCCAATTGGCCAATGCGGAACGAGCCGCTGATGCCTCCGACGTTGTCCGCGATCAACCGGACGATGTCGTACGCACCCCGGCGGATGTATTCGGCGAAGGCCTGGATCGAATAGAGGAACTCGCCGACCTCGATCGGCACGGTCAGCTTCTGGCGCAGCTCGATCAAGCCCTCGATGTCAGTGGACGGGATCGGGTCCTCGAAGCTGACGTAGCCCTCCTCCTCCAGCACGTGGCCGACGGCCAGGGCCTCGTGCACATTGTAACGCTGGACCGGGTCGAAAAGGAGCGTGAACTCCTCGCCCATGGCCTTGCGGACCGAGCGGATCTCCTCGATGTGGCCGACGTACGCCGCAATAGGCTCTGGGGTGGCCACCCGGTGCTGGCCGCCGCCCGGATGGATCTTGTAGGCCCTGAAATTCTTCGTCCTCGCCTCGAGCGCCTGCGGCGCGAAATCCTCGATCGAGGGAAGGTGCTGCGAACTCCCGTAGGCCAGCATCCGGTCCTTGGTGCCGCCGAGGAGCTTGTAGATCGGCCGGTTGACCGCCTTGCCAATGATGTCCCAGAGCATGATATCGATCATCGCGGCATTGTAGTTCGCCTCCCCAACGCTTCCCAGGTGCATGCCGTTGGGATAGCCGAACCCGCCCACGAACATCGACGGGAACATGCGGCTGCGCGGAGCGGTGGCGGCGGTCAGTCCGGGTAATAGGTCGATGACGTTCTTGCCGAGGCACACGTCCTTCGCGTAGGCGAGCCATCCATTGTTGCCCACCCGGTTGCCGACCGTGTAATTGCCCTCGATCCCGCAGTTCGTGACGATGGAGCAGATCTCCCCGCTTTCGGGGCTGTTGAACTTGTGGAGTCCGCCGATGTTGGCCACGTAGATTTTGACCTCCTTGATCGTGAGGTCGGGCAGGTCAGTCGGCTTGATCCCGACCGATTGCGCCGCGGCGCGAATCGGATCGGCGAGGACGGACGCTCCGGCGATCGCCCCGATTGCGGACGCCCCGAGAAAATCCCGGCGCGAAATGTTTCCTTTCAGCATAGGTTACTCCTGGTTGTTACTGAGGCTTCGTGCTTCGACTCGATGAAATGAATGCCAGCGGCCGGGCCGGCTGACGGCCAACGGAGCGGGGGGGAAATCCTCATCCTCACTGGGGCGCATTGGATGGATTTGGGGTGAGCTCATGTATTGTGGCGCCGCGGGGAGGTCAAGCGCCGGAGGAAGAATTCCCCCCTCATATTCTTAGGACTTGGGTTCGGTGGGCGAATCAGCCTTACTGATTACACCTGACGCACGGTCTCGAAATAAGATTCGCCGGCGTCGCACTCATGCCCCCAGACACGCCCCCGTCCGCCGTCCCCGGCAAGCCAACACGCGCCCGCCACTGGGTCCTCGCCTTCGCGGCGACGCTGGCCTTGATCACCTACATCGACCGCGTCTGCATGGCCCAGGCCAAGGGCTCGGTTGCCGCCGATCTGGGACTGACCGATTACCAGATGGGCCTGGTTTTCAGCTTCAGCACGCTGGCATACGGCTTTTTCGGGGTCCTTGCCGGTTCGTTCGGCGACCTGTTCGGACCGCGAAAGGTGCTGACGCAGATGGTCGTCTGGTGGTCGCTGTTCACCGCTGCAACCGGCCGCGCCTGGAACCTGGCCTCGCTCCTGACAGCCCAATTTCTTTTTGGCGGGGCGGAATCCGGCGCCTTTCCCAATCTGGCCAAGGCCTACACCAAATGGCTGCCGGTCGCCGAGCGCAACCGGGCGGTCAGCGTCATGTGGCTTTGCACGCGCTGGGGCGGGGCGATCACGCCCCTCCTGGTCGTGTGGGTGATCTCGTTCGTGGGCTGGAGGTGGACATTCGCTGCGTTCGCGGTCCCCGGCATTCTCTGGGCGGTCCTGTTCCATTGGTGGTTTCGCGACAGTCCCCGCGACCACAAGGGCGTCAACGCCGCCGAACTCGCGCTGATACCCGAGGCGGCGGCGAAGCCGGCCAGCCGCCCGAAGGTGCCCTGGGCGAAGATCGTGCGTTCGCGCACGGTGTGGCTGCTCATCGTGCAGTACTTCTGCTTCGGCTACGGCTGGTATTTCTACATCACCTGGCTGCCGACCTATGCCAGGGAAGCGCGAGGGCTCGAACTGCACAAGGGCGCCCTGCTTTCGGGCATTCCCCTTTTCTTCGGCGGATTTGCGTGCCTGTTGTCAGGCTGGCTGGCCGGCTGGCTGGTCCGCCGCGGCTTTGGGCTGGCCCACGTCCGCCGGGGCCTGGCCTATGTGGGTTACGGCGGGGCGGCCGTCATGCTCCTCATCATGCTCCGCATCGCCGACCCCGTCCTGGCGATGCTGGCCATGGGACTGGCCAGTTTCTTCCTCGATCTGACGCTGCCCCTTTGCTGGCGCACGGCCATGGACGTCGGCGGGCAGTATGCGGGCACCGTTTCCGCCGCCGTAAACACCTCGGGCCAGATCGGCGGCGCTGTCGGTCCCTATGTCGTGGGATGGATCCTCCAGTACATGAACCACAACTGGACGCTCATTTTCGCCATCTCGGCGGCGATCTACGTCCTGGGAGGGCTCTGCTGGATCTTCATCGATCCGGTGAATCCAATTGAAAGGCCTGGGCCTGCCGCGCCGCCGGCGTGATCACGCGGCGATCGCCGCGTCACTTTGGCAGGAGGGCGATCAGGTCGTTGTGCGGCCTCGCGATGACATGAGCCGCCACGAGCTTCCCCAGGCTGCCGACCGCCTTGGCGCCGGCATCCACAGCGGACTGCACGGCGGCGACGTCGCCCTTCACGATCACGGTGACGTAGGCGGCGCCTATCTTTTCCTTGCCGACAAGGGTGACGTTGGCGGCCTTGAGCATGGTGTCGCACGCCTCGAGGATCGCCGTAAGGCCCTGCGTTTCAATTATTCCGAGAGCCGGTTGGTTGGTGTCCATTGTATTGTCCGTTGGTTGGTTAAATTCCGCCGGGATCATCTGGTCGCGCCCCCCATAGAGGGGATTGGTCGAATTCGGGAAATGGATGAGCGGGTCGAGCCCCGCCTCCGGGCGGCCTATGCAATCCACGATCGCCTTCACCCCCAGCTCCTTCGCCCGCCTCTCGATGAATGTCAGCGCGGCAACGACCGCGGCGACATTGCCCTGGAGGCGGAGCATGAGGTTCTCGTTGCCGGAGGTCTCGATGCCGAGGATATGCACCTCCGACTCCTTGACGACCTGGTCGGCGATGACTGCCGTGATGCTCAGAAAGGGCATCTCGGCAAAGCCCAGGGCCGGTATCGTCATGTTCACGGGCTACCCGGCACGCTGAGCTGCCTCATGATCTCCTGCACGATGCCGTCCACGTCGATGCCCTTGGCGGCGGCCGAATCCGCCGCCGCGCCGGGCAGCCGCCGGCAGGCGTGCGCCGCCTCCTCGTATCCGCAGTCAGCCAGGATGCACGCGATCTTCGAGCGGATATCCTCCATGCCAAGCTGTTCCTTGGGCGAGAGGAGCTGCCGGCCCGAGCCCAGTGCGAAGCCGCGCAGCGTCATGCCCGCCCTGAATCCATCGGGGAAATTGACCCCGGAGAGCATGGCATCGATCAGGTCCAGCAGACGGAACTGGATCCGCTTGGCCTCGTCCCAGTGGCCGGCCAGAAACTCGCTGTAAAGCTTCATGATGACCTCGGGCACCACCCCGCTCGAGGCTATCGTCCCGCCGTCGGCGCCCATGAGCAGCGAAGGGAACAGGATCTCCTCGCAGCCGATCAGGCAAGCGAAGTCCGGCCGCTGGGGCTTGATGGCGTTCAGCGTCGAAAGAAACCGCGGAAAGTCGCGGCTGCTGTCCTTGACCCCGACGATGCGCGGGCAGTCCAGCGCCAGCCGCGTGAGCACGGGCACGCTGATTTCATTGGAATACTGGGGTATGTTGTACAGGACGATGTCAATCGGCGAGCGCTTCGCCAGCTCGCGGAAGAAGTGCTCGATGCTCTCCTGGCTGACCTTGTAATAATAGGGCCCCGTGATGGAAACGGCGACGCAACCGAGGTCGGCATAGGTGCGGCAGGCATCGAGGATCATCGTCAGGTTGGTCTCCGCCGCGCCGGCGAGGATGGGCAGCCGGCCGTGGTTTTCCTCGGTCACGATCTGGATGACGCGCTTGCGCTCCTCGAAGCTCAACCGGATGAATTCGCCGGTGCTTCCGTTCGGGTAGAGGCCGCTGACTCCCTTTTCGATGAGCCAATTGACCATCCGGCGCAGTTCGCCCTCGTTGATGCGGCCGTCGTCGAGGAAGGGGGTTAGGTTGGGGGTGAAGATGCCTTTGATCACGGGACGGGGAGATTTTCGGGACTGAGGCTAGCGAATGACAACTCCGGTCAAAAGCGCGACCGAAAAATGCGCGTGCGCGGTGTTCCGGGTATCCATTTGCGAAATCGGCAAAAATACACTCACTAGCCCCCATGATTCCCGCATCCAACCCCATCACCCGGCGTGAGGTTCTGCAGAGACTGGCGATGCTCACCGGGGCGGCCCTGCTGCCCTGGCGCGCCAAGGGCGCCGCGGAGGAGGCTTCCTCCGACAAGCTCGGGCCCGTCCTCCCCCGGCGCACGCTCGGGAAAACCGGGCTGAGACCCACCATGCTGACTGTCGGCGGCTCCCACATCGGGCGGCCAAAGGCCGACAGCGACGCCCAGGCCGTCATCGAGGCGGCGATCGAAAGCGGGATCCGCTCCTTTGACACGGCTCAGCTCTACCAGAACGGCGGCAGCGAAATCCGCTACGGGAAGTTCCTCACCCCGAAATACCGCGAGCATGTGCTCATTTTCACGAAGACGATGGCCGAGGATGCCGACACCGCGCGCACCCACCTTGAGAATTCCCTGAAGCACATGAAGACCGACTATGTCGATCTGTGGGAGCTTCACGATGTGCGGGAGATCGGTAAGGCAGAGACCCGCGTGGCGAAGGTGCTCGACGTCATGCTCAAGGCCAAGGCTGACGGCAAGGTGCGCCACATCGGTTTCACCGGGCACGCGAACTGGAAGGCGCACGCCCGCGTCCTGGAGCTGACCGACGCCTTTGAGACCTGCCAGATGCCGATCAATATCGCGGATCCCTCATTCGAGAGCTTCACGCTGAACATCCTTCCGGTCCTGGTGCAGCGGAATATGGGCGTTTTGGCCATGAAGACGCTGGCCGCCGACGGCCTAATGGGCGGCCGGGGCGGGGCTGGGCCGAAGGTCATTCCCAACCTCCTCTCCGTGCACGATGCCCTGCGCTATGTCTGGTCGCTGCCCATCTCGACGCTTGTTTCCGGCATGCAGACTATTCCCCACCTCAACGCGAACGTCGCCACCGCGAGGAGTTTCATCGCGATGGAGGAGGCGGAGCGACAGGCCCTGGTCGCCAAGGTCGCTGATGTCGCGCAGTCGGGCGAAATGGAGAAGGGTTTCAAGGGCCAGGTCGGAAGCTGATTCTCACTGCCTGTAGAGCCCGCTCCGGGCGATGTAGGCGGCGACGGTCTCCGGCACGAGGTTTTCGAGGGGCAGACCCTGCCGCACGCGTTCCCGCAATTCGGTCGAACTGATTTCGAACGCGCGGTTGGCGCAATCGTGCAGGCGCAGCCCGGGGATATCGGCGGCCGATTGCAGCGGGTGGCCGGGCCGCGTCAGCACGATGAATTCCGCCAGTTTGGCCAGTTCCCCGATGTCCTTCCAGTCGTGCAGGCGGCCCAGCCGGTCGCCGCCGATGATCCAGAAGAGGCGGTCCCGCGGGTGGAACCTCATAAAATGGCGCACGGAATTGATCGTGAAGCTGGCGGCGCGCTGGCCGAGCTCGAATTCTGAGATTTCAAATCGAGGTTGGGAGACGATTGCCAGCCGCAGCATGGCGAGGCGGTCCCCGGCCGGGGCGTGGATTCGCTGGGATTGGTGCGGCACCTGTGCGGTGGGCACGAAGACCAGGCGGTCCAGGTTGTGCTGGGCGAGGGCGTCCTCTGCGGCGCCGAGGTGCCCGAAATGCACGGGGTCGAAGCGTCCGCCTAAGAAACCTATGTTCACGGCGATGAGGTTGTCCGCGTGGCTGCCTTCCGCAAGCCAGGCTGGTGCCCTTCGCCGCCCCTTCGCCTTCTTTCGCTCGTCGCCGGCGGCCCGATATGGCAAACTGATCTCTTATGCGTTTTCGCACTTTCCTTTTCGATCTCGACGGCACGCTTATCGACCATTTCGCGGCGATCCATCGCTGTTATAGCTATACGATGGAACAACTTGGGCTGCCAAGGCCGACCTACGCCCAGGTGCGGGCAGCGGTCGGCGGCGGGCTTGAGAATGCCTTTTCACGGATCGTTCCGGCCGAGCACCAGGTCGGCGGCCTTCGGATTTTCAACGCCTATTGGGAGAAAATCATGCTCGAGGACCTGAAGGCGATGCCGGGGGCCCTCGAACTCCTTCAAACGCTTCATGCGCGCGGGGCCATTCTCGCCGTCTGCTCGAACAAGCTCGGCACCTCCTCGCGCCCGGTCTGCGACGCACTGGGCTTCACCCCCTTTTTGCGGGCGGTCGTTGGGGCGAAGGACACGCCCTGGCTCAAGCCGGATCCCCGGTTCATGGCGCACATGCTGCGGCTTGTCGGCGGCGACGCCGGCTCGTGCCTCATGGTCGGCGACTCGCCGTTTGACGTCCAGGCGGGGCACAACGTCGGCGTGAAGGCCTGGTGCGTGACGACAGGCACGCACAACGCCGACCAGCTGCGCGCCGCCGGCGCCGATGCCGTCTATCCAGGACTGCCGGAACTCGGGCGGGACCTCGACTAGCCGGTCAAGGCGTGTTTGCAAACACGCCTTGACCGGTATGGTATCCCGCCTTGCGCACGCACCGCCGCATGCCGTGAATCCCGCGGCCCAACCATTCCCTTCTCCCGCGACCCTCGACGGGGTCGTCGAACGCATCATTTTCCTCAACGAGGAGAACCACTATACGATCGCGGAGATGCGGCCCGAACTGCCGGGGGAGGGTGGGAAGGCCGCGGCGCTTGTCACCGTCGTCGGCGTCCTCCCGGGCGTCGAGTGCGGCGAGACCCTCCGCCTGACGGGCGAATGGACCCGCCACGCCCAGCACGGAGACCAGTTCAAGATCGCGGCCTTCCGCAGCGAGCTGCCATCGAGTGTGTATGGAATTCGCAAATACCTGGGGAGCGGCCTCGTCCAAGGCATAGGCAAGGTCTACGCGAACCAGATCGTCGATGCGTTCGGCGCCGGCACCTTCCGCGTCCTGAGCGAGGAATCGGCGCGGCTTCGCGAGGTCCCAGGGATCGGGCGCAAGCGGGCGGCCGCGATCAAGAAGGCCTGGGACGAGAAGCGCGCCGAGCGGGAGCTCTACATCTTCCTCCAGACCTACGGCGTGACGCCGGGCCAGTGCGTGAAGCTCGTGACGAAATACAGCGGCGAGGCGAAGGCGATCCTCCTGAACGAGCCCTATCGGGTGGCCCGGGAGATCGACGGCATCGGATTCAAGACGGCGGACCGGATCGCGATCAACCTGGGCTTTGCGAACGACGCGCCGCCCCGGATCGACGCGGGGCTGATCTTCGCCCTCGAGACCCTCGAGGAGGAGGGGCACACCGCCTTCCCCGAGGGGGATCTCGTCACTTATGCGGCCAACCTGCTTGGCACCGGCGAAAGTCTCGTTGCCGCGAGGATCGGGGCCCTGGTTGCGGCGAAGCAGCTCGTGTCCCATGCCGGCGGCGCCGCCAGACAGGCGCTAATCCAGCTCCCGCACAACGACCGCGCGGAGCGGAAGATCGCCGAGGTCGTCGCGCGCCTGCGACGGGGCCAAAGCGGACTGCCGCCGATCAAGGCCGACGCCGCGGTTGAATGGGCCGGGAAGCGCGCGGGCTTCGCCTTTGACGGCCTTCAGCGGGACGCGGTGCGCCATGCGCTCGCGAACAAGGTGTCGATATTGACCGGAGGGCCCGGCACCGGCAAGACGACGTGCCTTCGCGCTCTGGTGGACATTCTCAAGGCAAAGAAGGCGCGCGTGCATCTGGCGGCGCCGACCGGCCGGGCCGCACAGCGCCTGGCTGAAACGACCGGTGGATTCGCCTCCACGATACACCGGCTCCTCAAGTACGATCACGCGCGCGGCGGATTCACCGCCAACGAGGACCATCCCCTCGCGACCGATTTCCTGATCGTGGATGAGGCGTCGATGCTGGACGTCCGGCTGGCCGCGGCCCTTTTCCAGGCCGTGCCGCTGCGTTCACACCTGCTCCTCGTCGGCGACGTCGACCAGCTGCCGAGCGTCGGGGCGGGCGACGTCCTCAAGGACCTGATCGCAGCCTCCGGCGCGCCCGTCACGCGCCTGTCCGTCGTGTACCGCCAGAAAGGCCAGAGTGCGATTGTGACCACGGCGCACGCGGTCAACAGCGGGGACTATTCGCTCCCGCCGATCTTTCCCGACGTCGCCTCCGCGCCCCAATGGAGCGACCTGGCGTTCATCTCGGCAAACTCGGCGGAGGACTGCCTTCGCAAGGTGGTCGAGCTGTGCACGCAGTTCGTGCCCCGGCATTTCCGATGGCTTCACCCGGTCAACGACGTGCAGGTCCTGGCCCCGATGCACAAGGGAGTGGCCGGCGTCTCCAATCTGAACGCCGAATTGCAGGCGGCCCTGAACCCGCCCGATACCGGGACCGCCAGCTCCGGTGCAACTGCCTTTCGGCCGTCCGGCGCGCGGGTCCTGCGGACAGCCGCCGGAGAGTTCCGCCCGGGCGACAAGGTGATACAGCTGCGCAACAACTACGACAAGAACCTGTTCAACGGGGACATTGGCGTCGTCAAGGGGATCGATCCGGGTGCGGGAACGCTGCGGGCGGTCTTTGACGGGGAGACCCATGAGTTCACGCGCGGCGAACTGGGCGACATGGCCCTCGCGTACGCGATAAGCATTCACAAAAGTCAGGGCAGCGAATACCCGCTCGTGATCATTCCGCTCCTCAAGGCGCATTTCATGATGCTCCAGCGAAACCTCCTCTACACGGCGATCACCCGCGGGAAGAAGAAAGTCTTCATCGTGGGCGAGCCCGCGGCCTACGCGATGGCCGTCCGCAACAGCGAGGCCAAGCAGCGGGTCACTCATTTGAGGGAGAAGCTGGCCGGCCTGTCATCCCGGTAGAAACAGCCCCGGGGATAGGCATCCGGCCGCAATCAGTACTCGAAATGGGCCCTCACCGCAAAAATCGGCAGTCCGCCGCGGTCCCGATTGTAGCCGGGGTGCTCGGCGTATTGGATGTCGGGCGTAATCCAGATTCCCTTGACGACTTTCGCGTTGTAGTAAGCCTCGGCGATCTCCTCCGGTCCGTAGTCTAGGCGCCCGTCGCCGATGATGAAACCATACCCCCCCGCCGCGAGATAGCGGCGGTGATCTGACGAGAGGCCGTCGATGATTCCCGCGATTCCCGCCACGTCATCACCGCGCCCCCAGCCCGCGCCCTTCAGGCTGAGGCCGGTCGCGACGGAGCGGTCGATCTCGGTGAAGGCCCATGATTCCGTCTTTCCGTCGTTCCAGCTAAGGCGCATGAAGGCTCCCAGGTTCGACGCCAATTCCTGATCCCAGCTCAGACCGGCACCGTACTTTGAGCGATACCGCCGGGTTCGCGTGACGTCCAGGTCGGCCGCGGGGTTCGAAATCGCCTCGCTGTAGCTTCCCATGTCGGCCCGATTCAGGAAAACGAATGGACGCACGTTTGCCGGATGGCCGCCCCACGAATACGACCGGTCCAATTCGAGAACCTGCGCAAACGCCTTTGTCACGTGCTTGTCCAGAATCAGCTGATTGGCCTTCAGGGGCTCCATCATGATTCCATATTTTGCCGACCAGTCCTTCTGCTTCAGCTGCGCCGCAAACCCGGCCGTGTAGCCGCGAGTGTCGGCCGGATAGTCCCAGGCGCCGCTGTCCATCAGCGCCCAATTCAGAAACTGGGTGCGGGGATCGTGGCTGTAGGCGTTGTCGTCGAAATAATCCACAGCGGCGAACTTGCCGACGATCAGCGTGAGGCGGTTGACATCCTTTTCGCCGGCCAGCTGATTTTCATCATCGTCGATCTTTTCCTTTCCGCCGCCGAGTCCGAAGGTCTGCTGCAGGTAAAGGCGGGCGGTGTTGTAGTGGGGGCTGCTGCCCGCTGCCCGTGTTCCCTCCCCATTCGGAAAGCCCGCCATCCCAACCGTGCCGCTGAGCCCCTCTCCCTCGGGCACCTCCGGGTCAAAATAGATTTCCGCCCCGGGCCACAACCGCCGGCCGATGAACAAGGTGGCGGTGACGGTGTGCTTATCCTCGGTGGCGCGGGATTCAAGGCTGTTCTGCCCTGAGTACTCGGCGGGGAAACCGTAATGCCACTGCTCGATGACCGTTGCCTGGGCATGCGCGCTCCATTGCGACGCGTCGAGTGATCCAGCCGACGCCTGGGTGTCGTCCGCCCGCGCTCTTCCCCAAAGAAGCGAAAGAACGACCAGCCCGGCGGCGATGGTCCCGCGTCGGTTGCGTTGGATCGGCTGAAATGTCATTGGGATGTCGAATCCGGCGGGAGGCTGGTGCCACACCCGGTGGTGTATGGAATCCGTGTTGAGGCAAGGCGCGGCCGGGCGGCGCCGCAAGACAGGAAGTCTGGCGTAATGAGATTGTGACACGGGCCGGACACAGTTTTATGTGCCAAGAGCTATATTTTGACTAATCAAAATCAAGTTCTATTTTGACCACTAAAAATATATCTTTTTGTTGCCCATAGTAAGCGCAGGGGCACACTGGTCGCCGTGCCCAGTGTCACCGTCGAAAACTACCTCAAGCGAATCCTCCTCCTCGAGGAAGGCCGCGACCTGGTGTCCATGGGGACTTTGGCGGGCGCCATGGAGGTGACCCCCGGGACGGTGACAGCCATGGCCAAGGCCTTGGCCGCGGAAGGCTGGATCGAGCATCAGCCGCGCGGCGGGGTGCGCCTGACGGACCGGGGCCGGCGCATTGCCCTGAATGTCGTGCGGCGGCACCGGCTCGTGGAAACCTTCCTCGTGAAAACCCTCGGAATGGACTGGGCCGACGTCCACGCGGAGGCCGAGGAGCTCGAGCACGCGGTTTCAGAACGGCTCCTGGATCGAATCGACGCGGCCCTGGGGCATCCGAAGACCGATCCGCACGGCGATCCGATCCCCTCCGCTCAGGGAGCCGTTTCCGAAAGAACCGGGCAAACGCTGGTGTCGTTTCCGATTCAGGCCCCCGCGCGCGTGCTGCGCGTTCGGGACCAGTCGGCCGTGTTCCTCGGACTAGTCGAGAAACTGGGGCTCAAGCCTGGCGCGAAAGTGCGGGTATTGGAGCGGGACCTTGTGTCCGGCATCGTCCAGCTCGGGCTGCGCGACGGGTCCCGCCAGCCGCTCGGCCTTTCGGAGGCAGCCAAGATCGAAGTTTACCCGGGCTAGTACGGGGGGGCCTGAGTTTTTGCTTTCCTGATCCGGAAGTTCCGTCACAACCGGAATCTTGCACATCAAGGAGCCGACAGGAACAGCGGGAGAACCCGCCGCGCGTGACTGAACCGAGACGCGCTCCCCATCCCTTCATCTACACGGTGATGGTGCTGCCCTTCGGCGCGAGCGCAGGGTACGCCCAGGTCACGCTCGCCTATCTGGCCACCAAGTCGGGCTTGAATGTGCAGCAGGGCGCCGTGCTGGTCGCGGCGAGCCTGTTTCCCCAGATGTGGAAGTTCTTCTGGGCGCCGGTGGCCGACCTGACCTTCACCCGGCGCCGCTGGTACATGCTCTCCTGTGTGCTGTGCGCGTTCGGGATGTTTGGCACGGCGGCGGTCCCCCTGGCTCCGGCGACCTTCCGGATCGTGGAGATGCTTGTTCTCGCCAGTTCCGTGGCCTCGACCTTCCTCGGATTCGCCCTTGAGGGTCTGATAGCCCACCTCACCGTGCCATCCGAGCGGGGGCGCGTCAGCGGATGGTACCAGGCCGGGAACATGGCTGGCACGGGAGTGGGCGGCGGCTTTGGGCTGTGGCTCGTGTCCCATGTGCACCACGGGTGGCAGTCCGGGCTGATTCTGGGAATTTTGACCCTCGCTTGTGCGGCCGTTGTGCCCTGGGTGCCGGACGTGCCAGCGGAGCCGCGCGGCAGGGGCGTCGGCAGCGCCGTTCGCGTTGTGGCGGTCGATTTCTGGCGGATGATATGCTCGCGCGTCGGCGTGCTGAGCGCGATCCTCTGCATCGTTCCCGTGGGCACCGGTGCCGCGAGCGGGGTCCTCGCCCAGGCCGAAGTGGCGGCCAAATGGGGGGCGGGATCCGGCCACGTGGAACTCGTGCAGGGATTCCTCAACGGGATCGTTTCGATGATAGGCTCCATAATCGGCGGATACGGGTGCATCCGTCTCGGGGGCCGAGTCGGTTATGCCGTGTTTGGCGGCATCATGGCGGCGATCGCCGCCGCCATGGCCCTGCTTCCGGCCGTGCCCGTCACCTATGTCTCGGGAAGCCTGGCCTATGCGTTCGCGACGGGCCTCTGCTACGCGGCGTTCTCATGCTTTGTCCTGGAGGCCATCGGCGCCGGCAACGCGGCCACTAAATACAACGGCCTGGCGTCGCTTTCAAATACGCCGATTTGGTACATGGGCCTGCTCCTTGCCGCCGTGGAGGCGCGCTTTGGCCCGCGCTCCATGCTCCTTGCGGAATCGGGCCTCGGGATCGTCGGAATCCTCGTGTTCGCCGCGGTCGCGGGAATGTGGAGAGCGCGCCCGGCCGCCCAGGAAGGGCCCGTCGGCTGCGAGTTGCCCGCCAAGTCTGGATAAGCGTCCTAGGAGACGCGCACCTTGATGACGACTTTCTTGATGTCGGCGGGTGTCTGCCACGTGCACCCGCCCTTATGGCCGTCGTGGGGGAAGAAAATGACAAAACTGCCCGCCCCGCACACGATCTTTGTGCTCGCCTCGGGATCGGCGTAGAACGTGGCGTCGCGCGACGGGTTGTAGGGGGTCGTCTCGCGGAGGGCGGCGAGCGGCGCGCAAAGCAGGAGTTCGGTGCCGCGTGCGACGTACTGGATGTCGATCCGTTCGCGGTGCGTCTCAAAGGTGTTCTTTTCGGCGGGCTTGGTCGTGTAGCTTTGGACGAGCGCGAAAACGCGGTCGCCATCGAGCTCGATCCGACCGTCCGGAGTCGCGGGATCGAAGCGCGCCAGCCAGTCGAAACTAAGCGCAAAGCGCGGATGCAGCTGGCGGTACATCTTCTCGTTGGAGAGCAGGTCCAGGATCACAAAGCCAGTAAGAGCGGAGGGCCGGCCCCCGGCGAGTGGAAAAAACCGGAAGAGGAATGCCAGGCGCGTTTTCCGCCGTTCATTTCCGGCTGAATTTCCTCGCCGTATAGACGGAAATGCCGGTGCCAAGGAGCATCAATGAAATGCTCAACCAGGGCGTCAGCTGGTCAAGCCAGGTGAGGGACTCGCGTTCGTACAGCTCTTTTTGGGCCTCGCGCAGGTCCGCGTAAGCATTGTTTAGGTACCCCTGACTGAGCGCGGCGGAGTCATGCGAGACCTTCAGCTTCATCGCGGGGTCGGCGAACATCTTCTCGCGCTGAATGCGCATATCTTCGTCAAGGTTGCCCGACAGCGCTGCGATCTCGGCGGACCGGGCCGCCCGCGCCTCAGACCACGCCAGCCGCTCCCTCGACCACGCCAGCCGATGCCTGCTCCTGTCAAGCTGCAGGAGGATGAGAACCAGGGCTACGCTGTAAAACAGCAGCGGAAGGAACCGCCCCTGAGACTGCGTAATTGTGAGCCTCATCCTTCACATTTCCTGGAGGCCTTTTCGCCTGTTTGCAACGCCGCTTTGGGCCGCCGCAGGCCGGTTGCGGGCGATTCTCGTGCCCGCCAATCCGTCGCGCGCCCGCTTTGGCGGCGGAAAGTTTCCGAGATCATCTCCGCCCGGGCGCCGGCGGCTTCCTTTCTGTCAGACGAACACCGACGGGGTTGCTTCGCAAAGTCTGGCGATGAAATCAGACGGACGTGGGCACGCAGGCCGGAGGTGATCGTCCACAATGGCGACATTGGCGCTGCTGCGGATTCTGCAGGATTGGCGCGACTCAATCCACAATCCCCATGAAATTCCGCTCCATAGCCGTCCTTCTTTCCGTAATTTCGCCCATGTGCTACGCCTCTGAGCCGGCGATCTGTCCGGTAGCAGAATTGCCCGGCGCCCCGCTCGACCGCAGTCCCATTCAGGCCTATCCATCCGTTTCCCCAGGCCCTTCACGGACGATATCCGGCCGGTGTTTTATTGTCACCGATGGCGGACAGAAGGTCAAACTTGCCAATGTGGAAGTGCGCATTTACCACCAGCGCGAATTCGAGTGGTATGTCCAGGAAGTCAGCGCGCGCTGCGAAGCGCGCTACGAGGTGATGAAGGCCGTTGCGTGTCCGAGGAATTTTGCCGCGCTTCCCCTCCAGGAGATGAACAAGAGCATAGCTGCCGCCGAGGACCTGCAGCGCGATTTTCACGATGTTTGGCAGGCCCTGCCTGCCGCAGAGGCAAGCGCCAGGACCGACGCGGATGGCCGGTTTTCGATCACCCACCGGGTGGCGCAACCCTACATTGTTTTCGCAGTCGGAAGCCGCACCTTCGGCAAAGAGACCGAATATTACCAGTGGCAGGTGTCCTCCATCGTGATCTCGAACCCGTCGGAGATCGAGCTTTGCAACGACAACCTCCGGTGATTGTCGGGCGACCCTAGATATTCGGCTCGCATTGCTCGCTCAGGGCAGCTTTCGCAAACGGGCGCTGCGCGCCATTTGCCCATATCCCATTGCCCGGCTTCGCTCTGCTACGCCGCAGCATCCTTTCGCATCGCGAAAGGATGGCGGAGAGGGAGGGATTGGCGGCCTTCGGCCGGTGCTTCGCACTCGCGCTGCGTGCGACCCATCTACGCTCGGTTGGGGACTGCTTCGCTGTTCATCACCAAGGAAGTATAAACGAAAGTTCGCAGGGGTCCTATGGGGTGCTACCAGATCAACACCGCTGCCGCACGGGCCAGTACCTCCGCTCCGCAACTCTTAGGGTAATAGGGGAGTATTAGGAGCAGCCGGACGGGGGCTACACCCCATAGCGGGCGCAGATCTTTGCGCGCATCCTGATCGCGGCTCGCTACCATTAAAATTATGAACAAACCCATCTCACTCGCGCTGCTCATCGGCGGAATCATCCTCATCATCTACGGCGTCAGTGCCTCTAATTCCAACGCCTCTGGTTTCTCCCGTTTTTTCACCGGAGATCCGACCGATAAGACCATGTGGCTGCTCATTGGCGGGGCCGTTGCAGCCGCCGTTGGGGCGGTTGGCTTATTTCGTGGATCGAAAGCCCCATAGTCTCGTACCGTCAACGACAGATGTTTCCCGGCGGCGGGCCCTAAGCCATAGAGATGCGTTTCACGCCCGCCGCTGCCAGCGTCGCCAACAGAAGTTCGGCAAGATTCGGATTGGACAGACGCGCACCCGCTCGGCCCTATTTGCCGAGCATTTTCGCCGCGATGAAAATGACGATCGCTCCACCGATTCCGCCACCAAAGAGCAGGTACACCATGGAATAACCAAGTGCGGCGATCGGAAGACCGGCCGAAATGAGCATCAGCATGATGGACCCCTAGTTGGCTTCGGCACCGTCTATTTGACAGTGATATTATTGGTCACGTCCTTGACCCCGGCGACGGCGGCGGCATCCTTGGCCGCGGCGGATTTTTGATCGGCATTGTCGACCACTCCGCTGAGTTGCACGGTCCCTTGCGTCGTGGTGACCGAGATTTGCAGCGACTTTACGGCGTCGTCGGCCAGAAGCGCCGCCTTCACCTTGGTTGTGATTGTCGTGTCGTCGACGTAGTTACCGGTGGTCTCCGGAGCTGGCGCAGGTTTGCAGCCGGCAAGAAACGCTCCGGGCGCCCCGGCCAAGATGAGGAATAAAACTGTCTGGTTGAATGTGGTTTTCACTTTAATGCGAGGAGGATTGGACTGATATTTTCCAAGGAGATACTACACTGCCACGATAATTGGGCCACAGCCATGGGGTGTAACCAGTATCATTATTACCCAAGACGTAGCCCAAGCTGAGGCGTTCATCGCTGTGAAAGAGACGATAAGCCATTGGTGTCGCATGCCTCGAATTCCGGGCAGGAGGCGATACGGTCGAGGACCGCAGGCGCCGGGCCGGCGATCCGGGAGAATGCGCTGCAAACCTGCAGGTCGGCGTTGCGCAGTATCGCCCGCCGGGCATCCGCGCCGAGATCGGCGATCAGCTCGTGGGCGTAATCGAAATCTGAAGCGAGCGCTGAGCGCATCTGGTCGGCTGTGGGCTTGCGCTTGAGATTCAGTTCTTCGCGGGCAAGCGCGCGCCATTCGTCCTCAAATGCCTCCTGCAAATCCTGCGCCAAGTGCAAACCCCCGCCGACGAAACGCGCGAAATGCGGGTACCGCGTGACCCAGGAGATCACAAGATCGAAGCGCACCAGCTCCTTCGCCGCCACCCGGTCCACGAGCAGGAACGCCGCGGAGTCTGGACCCGCCCAGAGGTCTCGGACCCAGACGCTCTGGCCGTCCTCCGGCCGCTCGACCTCAAGCAGCGTGGGGAACGAGCGGCATCGGTACTCGCTCATCACCCGCTGGCTGACAATAACTGTTACAAGTCGGGACAATTTGCGCCATCCACCAGATCCCCTAAAGAAGGGGTTAACGCCGCCACTACGTTTGTAGTTGACTACGCTCGTAGTGTTATGCCTCCTTTCCCTATGAAAGAATTCCCCGTCTCCACTCGGTACACTGCCGAAGAGCTCAAGCAACTCGATGCCACGGCAAGACAGTGCAAGATTTCTAGGGCTGAGCTGATTCATGCCCGATCCCTAGGGAAGATCGTCACGACCCATGAACTCGCCGGTTGGGCCGAATCAGAACTTGCCAACACCCGATCTAAAAAAGGCCGCCATGCCTCCCGTGCTGCTTGATTCTTCGTTTCTGATCGACCTCGAACGAGAAATCGCTGCCGGTGTCGCAGGGCCTGCGATTAAATGGCTGCGACAAAGTCGCGGAATCGAACAACGCCCATTGATCGTAACCTGCGTTTCAGTCGCCGAATTTCTCGAAGGATGCGATGATGCCCGAAAGGGCATGGAGTTCATCTGCCGCTATATTCCCCAAAGCATCGGGTTTCAACACGCGACAAAATGCGCCGAGCTTCAACGGCGGGCGACAAAGAATGGCAGGAGATTTGGGGAAAACGACGCATGGCAGCTTGCATTCGCTAAACGTGCCAACGCGTCGATCGTGGGACGCGACCGAAAGGCGTTTCATCACCTCCGCGACCGGTACGAACAATACGCGGCGGCTTGACCGTTCCCCCGCCCAGGCGGCAAGAAAGTGATCATGCTTCAGGGGCGCGGCCGGCGTGCACACCGCAGCGTTGATGAACGCCCGTTCACGGCTGGCCCGGAATGAACAGCCCGAATTTCTGAATGATTTGCCACTTCAGCTGGCAAATCCGTTCCTCCACTCGTCTCCGCAGAGGAGAAAACTCGTGAAGAGGGAGGGACCGATCCCCTCGGTTAGATCATCGCCCAGATATTCCCCCCTCGCAAAGGTCAGTTTCTCCCTCGTAAGAAAGGTTCTTTGCCGCACCCCAAGGACGCCATTTTTGCGTGGAAAATTGGCGGAGAGGGAGGGATTCGAACCCCCGGTACCCAAAGGGCACACCTGATTTCGAGTCAGGCGCATTCGACCACTCTGCCACCTCTCCAGGAAAAAATTGTCGCCCATGAGATAGTTAAATTGGCGGGCTATCAAGCATCCCCGCAAAAAACATGGCAACTTTTCCCCGTCTGGCGCGTTAACCACATTCGCTCCGAATGACTTGCACATCATTGCATCGCGGGCACGGTGTCCGGCGGCCGCAACCGCCCAATTAAGAACCCCATGAAAAGAATCCTCCTGCTCTTCCCCCTTTCCGTCGCGCTCGCGGCTCAGCCCTCACTGGATGATCTGCCGTTCGCCGGGACTCCCCGGGTGAGCCCGGGCGACACCGTTCCCCCGCCGGCCCCCGTGACGCCGTCCCCGGAGCAGCTCCAGGCGATCCAGGCAAAGCTGGGCGAATTCAAAGCTGCAATTCAGGCGCTCAAGGATGCAAAGGCCGACGATGATCTGGTCGTCGACGCCGAGGCCTACGGCTGGGTTGTTGAAAACGTGGTGCGGGTTCCGGGCGGATTCATCAACGCGGGCGCGATCGGCCGGTGCACGGCGGTCCTGAACGACGGCCTGCGAAGGGCCGGGGAAATCAAGGCGGGGACGGCCGCCTGGCCGAAGGCGAAGGGACGCGTGAACCGGGCCTACCGCTCGGCTGTCGATGGCACCGCGCAGCCCTATCATATCAGCATCCCGGCTTCGTACGATCCGGCAAAGCCCATTCCCCTCTATGTCTACCTTCACGGCCGCAGCCACGATACGCCCGACCTCGGACTCACCTGGGTGGGCGGCAGCGACAATACGGGCGGGGAAAAGGGTGGCGGGGGCAACGGGGCCTACATCCGGGTTGAGGCGTTTGGCCGGGGCAACAACTCCTTCCGGTGGGCCGGCGAAACCGACGTATTCGAGGTGATCGCGTCCGTTCGCAAGCGCTACAATATCGACCCGGAGCGCATCCTCCTTGCCGGCTTTTCCATGGGCGGCGCGGGCTCCTGGCAGAACGGCCTTCACAACCCCGACCTTTTCTGCGGCCTCGAGGTGGACGCAGGTGTAATCGGCAATCGGCTCAACCTCGACGGGCTGACGCCTTCGCAGAGAGCGTCAAACAGCACCTATGGGATGCTGATCGATCACGCGCTGAACGTCTTCAACGTGCCCTTGGTGGCCTACGCCGGAGCCAACGACGCGCAGCTCGCCTCCTCCACCAGCATCCGCACCCAGCTCGGGCGCGAGGGATTCACGATCAGGCGAACCGCCCAGTACCAGTTCACGGGCCAGGACATCAACGCCATCTTCCTGGCCAATCCGGGACAGGGCCATTCGCACGCCACGGGCGAGACGGCACGCGCAATCAACGAATTCAACGCGGCCAACCTCAAGAGGGGGCGCATCGCGCCCGACCACGTGCGGTTCATCACGTACACTACCCGGTACAACCGCGACTACTGGATCACGGTCGACGGCCTGCAGAAACAGTTCGCCAGGGCCAGCGTCGACGCCGAACGCGACACGGCCAGGGCGAGCTACACGATCAAGACAAGCAACGTCTCCCGGTTGCTGCTGGCGGATGCCTCCGCGACGCGGAAGGTTTCAATCGATGGCGATTCGCTGAACGTCGAGCCCGCCGACAGCCTTCTGCTGGTCCGCGGGGGCGATCACTGGCAGTCCGCCAGCCTGACGGCCACCACGGGCCTGCGCAAGCGCCACAACCTGCAGGGCCCGGTCAATGACGCCTTCTTCGATGCATTTCTCTGTGTGGCGCCAACGGGGCAGCCGGACAACGCGGTGGCCGACGAGCAGGCAAAACGGGAGCTCGACCGGTTCGCCAGGATGTTCGCCCGGGATTTTTGCGGCGAGGCCCGGGTGAAGAACGACTCGGCTGTCACGGAAGAGGACATCGCGAACAACAATCTGGTGCTTTTCGGCGATCCCGGCAGCAATGCTCTCATCCGCCGGATCGCGGGGGAACTGCCTATCCGTTGGACCAAGGACAGCATCGTCGTCGGGGGAAAAACCTTTGGAGCCTCCGATCACGTGCCTGTGATGATCTATCCCAATCCACTGAACCCGCAGCATTATGTCGTGATCAATGCCGGACTCTCCGCCCAGGGCTTCCGGGAGCCGGCGGGCTATGGCGACTTTGCCGTATTGAAGATTGCCCGGCAGGCGGATGGCCAGCCGGCGACGGAAGTGGAGGATGAAGGGGTGTTTGACGAGTCGTGGCAGCTTCCGGCGGGGAGTTGAGGGCCCGTGTTGGACGCGGAGGGCTGCGGCGAGGCGGCCATCGGCCGGTGCCATGGGTAAGCGCTGCCGCCGGTCTGCGCGCGCCCTGCTCGTTCCATCGAACGCGCGGAGCCTCGCGGCACGCGTGAATTCGGGCCGATGGCGGGAATGGGACTGGTAGGATGGCGTGCCATGAGCCCTGGACCCGCCTTCGCCCGTTGGGCTTTGGCGCGGCGGCCTCGCATTGCGAAGGCCGAATGGTCGGGGCGACAGGATTTGAACCTGCGACCTCCTGGTCCCAAACCAGGCGCTCTACCAGGCTAAGCTACACCCCGAACTCCTAAGGCGATGCACTAAGGGCGTGCGGTGTCAATGTTTCGCGCACGTCCGCGCCGGGGCAAATAATTTGATGGGGCGCATTAATCTGGGTCGTGCGGCCCGCTCGGGGCCATTGTTAATAATCTCTGCTTGCGTCACTCGGAGAATCGGCTTCTGCTGGCCTCTTAAACCTTCAAACATGGACACCATTTCCCGCGAAAATAACAGCATGCTCCCGATCGGCGGCATCATTGTGGGCGTCATCGCCTTAGCTTTCGGCCTCTATTCGTCAGTGGCCGTATCCAAGGTGAAGAACCAGCTGGCCGAGCAGCAGGATAAGGTGAACAGCGTCGCCACGCAGGTCAGCGATGTCTCCGCCAAGGCCGATCAGGTCAAAACGGCGCTGGACACGGTCGCCAAGCAGACCAACGACGCATTTCAGTCGGTCGGCACCGAGTTGGGAACCCTCAAGGGCGATGTCGCGACCCTCAAGGAAGCCGCCACAAAGCGTGTGGAGCGGGGCGCAAAGGGCGGCTCGAAGGAGCCGGTCGTCGCGGGTCCCGGAGAATACGTGATCAAGAGCGGCGACAACCTCGCGAAGATCGCGCGGGCAAACGGCGTTTCACTCACCGACCTGCAGGCCGTCAATCCGGGAGTCGATTCGAAGCACCTCAAGGTGGGCCAGAAGATCAAGCTCCCCGAAAAGAAGCCGTAATTTCATTTGAATAGGCCGAGGGGCCGGTTCCCGGATCTCAAGGCCGCCGATGAGGCGGAACCGGATTCGGGATCCGGCCCCTTGTCATTTGTACACAGGTAATGAATACTGATTCCGGCGGACCGGCGCGGTGGGTCAAGGGCGGGGAGCGCGACCTTGCGACGACGCGCGTTTTCAAGTTGCTGAGCGTGCGCTACCGCCATCCCGGGCGGGGCACGGACCGGGAGTTTGTCGTCATCGACGCTCCGGACTGGGTCAATGTGGTTGCCCTGACCCCGGATGGCCTGATCGTCCTCGTCCGCCAGTTCCGTTTCGGAACGGATAATTTTTCGCTCGAGATTCCGGGCGGCGTCGTGGAACAGGGTGAGGACCCGGTTGCGGCGGGGATCCGCGAACTGAGGGAGGAGACCGGCTATGCGGGGCGGTCCGCGCGCGTCCTAGCCGTCGTGGACCCGAATCCGGCCATCCAGCGGAATCGGTGCCATCTCATTCTTGTCGAAGGGGCTGTGAAGGAGCGCGAGATCGAGTGGGATGCCGACGAGGAGATTGCCGTCAGTGCCGCCCCGGTTGAGGACGTTCTGGCGTGGGCCCGCTCGGGCAAGATCACCCACAGTCTCGTCCTGTGCGGCCTGTTTCACTTCGAGGGGTGGTGGCGGAGCCGAGGCGTTTGACAGAACGGGCCCCCGACCTAGCCTAGTATCTCACAACTGCCTGTTCATTTCCGACCGCTTATCGCCTTGGGCGGCGTTGCAGGAGGGAGGGATAGCCCCTTTGGGGATACCCCTCCCTCCTGCGCCTTGCCCAATGCAACAATCAGCTCGGAACTGAAAAGGCATTTGTGAGACACTAGACTAGCCTGAGAAGGAGGGCCGGATGCGGCCCGTTCGCCTGATAAATGACCAAACCGTCCTTTGCCAACAGCTCATCGGCGCTTGGATCGGCCGTCGATGGCCGGTTGCCGGACGCGCTTGAGGCGGAGATCCGGCGGATCTACAAGCGAAGCCCGCTTTACGGCCGCCGTTTCCCGCTTCATGCCGAGCCGCTGAAGTGGTCCTGTTACGGGGATATCCCTGCCCTTTCGAAACGCGAAATCGTCGAGCGCGGCCATTCGGCGTTTTTCGCAGACTATGCCGAAGTCGAGCGCGGCCTGCGGGACAAGCGATTCGAGTACGAAAGCACCTCTGGAACGACGTCCGGACCGATGACCGTCATCATGGAGGGCGGCTGGTGGGAGGCCCAGACCAGGCGGGCCTACCAGGCTTCGCCGATCCTGGGCGAGTTCGCCTGCCGGCCGCATCGCAAGTGCGTCCTGGCCCCGGTCGGGTGCTCGAGCAATCTCTGCCCGTACGAGGACCATCCGTTTCCGCACCGGTACTTTGACGGCACCGTCTACCTGAACCTTTCAAGCGACCCGTTCGTGTTCCCCGAGGCGGAATGGGACCGGATTCTCGTGGAATTGCAGGCGACCCAGCCCGAGATCCTGGAGGGCGAGCCGGTCTATCTGTCGCTCCTGGCGCGGGCGGCGGCGAGGCGGGGCGTTCGCGTGCCGAGCATCCGCGTGGTTATCCTGACCTATGGAAAGGCGAGCCGGCAGCATGGCCGGCGAATCGCCGAAGCCTTCCCGGCGCCGCAGGTCGACCTCTACGGCTCGACGGAGGCGGGCTATCTTTTTGTGGGCGAGGCCTTTCGCGACAATTCGCGGGCGATCGACAGCAACGCATTCATCGAACTCGTTCCTTGGCGGCCCGAGTGGCCCGAGGTGTTCCAGATCTATGTGACGACGCGGGACCGCGAGGCGATGCCGCTCTTGCGCTATCACACGGGCGATGTCGTGAGCAGGCGCGAGACCGGGTTCAGGGTGCTGGGCAGGGAGCGCGACCTCTATTACCGGCCGGAGGGCGGCCCGCTTTCGCCCGAGGATGTCGACGCGGCGCTGCCGGCGGATTTCGCGTGCTGGCATTACCTGCTGGCCCAGACCGGTGAGGCGCGTTGGGATTTTCACTACGTGGCGGACAGCGCCGCGGATCGAGGCGAGCTTGAGGAGGCGCTCGGGCGCTGCCTGGGCGAGGGCGTGCGAGTCAACGCGTTTCGGCGCAGGACCATCGCCCCCGCGGCAAGCGGCAAGTTCGCGCTGCTAAAACCGCTCGCCCGTTAACGGGCCGCGAAAGGCCGGCTGGAAAAGGGCTGGCAGCCGCTCCCTTGGGAGATCCCTTTCTTCGGCCAACGAGCAATGAAATGGGAGTCCTGTGGGCGCGGCTGCCAGGGTTCCTGACAAAGGGACGGGCTGGACGGCCGGCGGATTGGATGGAATCGTTTGATAAGCTGGATGGTTGCGGCGGATATTGACGGGTATCTTCCGTTTTCTGACGAAGCCGCGGCCCGATTCCACAACCTCGACTGCTATCCAACAGGATCGGCCGGTTGAACGCCAACTTGAGGCCGGAGCATGCGATTGAGGCTTTCACCCCGGCGCAAGGGCGGGAGGCATTTATTGTCGGCGGTTCAACGCCTTTCAAGGATCGCTAATAGCGCCGAACAGGGGGCAGGCGTCGCTTTACATGGCGAACTGGGCCGTTGAAAATCACGCGTCTTTTGTTCCATGATCTCTCGATGAGCCTGTTCGGACACCTCTTCAAATCCACGATCGGCCGCAAATTCCTGATGGCCGTGACGGGCGTCGTGCTGATCGGCTTTGTCACCGGACATCTCGTCGGCAACCTCCAGGTGTTCGAGGATCCGGACAAGATCAACGGCTACGCCCACTTCCTTCAGTCGCTCGGACCGACGCTGTGGGCCGTGCGCGCGGTGCTGTTTGTCTGCGTCTGCATCCACATCTGGGCGGCGACGACGCTGGCGATCGAGGACCGCCGTTCCCGGGGCCCGGAGGCCTACCGGGTGAACACGTGGCTCCAGGCCTCCTTCTCCTCCCGCTACATGCGCTGGACCGGCTACATCGTTCTGGCCTTCATCGCCTATCATCTGGCGCAATTCACGCTGGGGACGGTCCAGACCGACAGTTTCAAGACCCATCTCGCGCACTACACGATGGCGAGCGACTACCGGATTTTCGGGCTGACCGTTGTCAGGGCCGGCACGGACGTTCTCGACGTCCACACGATGGTGGTCCGCGGCTTCCAGAACGAGATTGTGGCCGCATTTTACATCATCGCCGTGGGGCTCCTGTCCCTGCACCTCCTGCACGGCACCGAGAGCCTTTTCCAGACCTTCGGATGGCGCAACGAACGATGGGCCCGTGGGTTGCGCACAGTGGCCGCACTCGGATGCGCCGTCTATTTCCTCGGCAACCTGGCGATCCCCGGAGCAGTCCTGGCGGGAAAGCTGCAACCCCGGCTCCCTGCGGCTCATATGGCCGCCGTGTCGAGACCCTGATCGCCCTCACGCCATGGCACAACTCGACTCAAAGATCCCCCCGGGGCCGCTCGCCGACAAGTGGCGCAGGCACCGCGCGGACATCAAGCTCGTCAACCCCTCGAACAAGCGCAAATACGAGGTGATCGTCGTGGGAGCCGGCCTTGCCGGCGCGTCCGCGGCGGCGACGATGGCTGAACTGGGCTATCGGGTGAAGTGCTTCGTGTTCCATGACAGCCCGCGCCGGGCCCACTCCATTGCCGCGCAGGGCGGCATCAATGCGGCGAAGAATTACCAGAACGACGGCGACAGCGTTCACAGGCTTTTCTACGACACGATCAAGGGAGGCGACTACCGCTCCCGCGAGGCCAACACCCACAGGCTTGCTGAGGTCTCGGTCAACATCATCGACCAATGCGTGGCGCAGGGCGTCCCTTTTGCGCGGGAGTACGGCGGGCTTCTCGCCAACCGCTCCTTTGGCGGAGCCCAGGTGTCGCGAACCTTCTATGCGCGCGGCCAGACCGGCCAGCAGCTCCTGCTCGGGGCCTATTCCGCGCTTTCGCGGATGGTCGGGGCTGGGGGGGTGCAGCTTTTCACGTTCAGCGAGATGCTCGATCTCGTGGTCGTCGACGGCCATGCGAAGGGGATCGTCGTCCGCGACCTTAGGACCGGCGAGATCACCCGGCATTCCGCCGACGCGGTCGTCCTTGCGACCGGCGGCTACGGAAACGTGTTCAACCTGTCGACCTATGCGCGCGGGTCCAACGCGACGGCGATCTGGCGCGCGTACAGGCGCGGGGCCTGCTTCGCAAACCCCTGCTTCACCCAGATCCATCCGACGTGCATCCCCGTTTCCGGGGACTACCAGTCCAAGCTGACCCTCATGTCGGAGTCGCTCCGCAACGACGGCCGGATCTGGGTGCCGAAGCGCAAGGAGGACAGGCTTAAGGCCCCGGGCGAAATCGCCGAGGCGGACCGCGACTACTACCTGGAGCGCATGTACCCGGCCTTCGGCAACCTCTGCCCGCGGGACATCGCCTCGCGCGCGGCGCAGCGCGTCTGCGACGAGGGCCGCGGCGTGGGCGAGACGGGGCTCGGCGTCTATCTCGATTTTGCGGAGGCGATCGGGCGCTTGGGCGAGTCGGCCGTGCGCGAGCGCTACGGAAACCTCTTCGACATCTACCACGAGATCACCAACGAGAACGCGTACCGCGTGCCGATGCGGATCTTCCCGGCGGTCCACTACACGATGGGCGGCCTGTGGGTCGACTACAACCTAATGTCCAACCTGCCGGGGCTTTTCGTCCTCGGTGAGGCCAATTTTTCTGACCACGGCGCCAACCGGCTCGGGGCCTCCGCCCTGATGCAGGGCCTGGCCGACGGGTACTTCGTGATTCCCTATACGATCGGCAACTACCTGGCGACTCAGAAGCCGGGCTCGCGCCCGGCTCCGGACGGGGCGGAGTTCCGCGCGGCTGAGGAGGAGGTTCGGGGGCGGGTCGCCCGGCTGCTCGGGGCGATGGGTGGGGAGCCGGTGAGCCGGTTCCACAAGCGGCTCGGGGCGATCATGTGGAAAAGCTGCGGGATGGCGCGCAACCGGGCCGGGCTCGAGAAGGCCTTGCAGGAGATCCCGCCCCTGCGCGAGGAGTTCTGGAAAAACGTCAACGTGCCCGGATCCGGCGAAACCCTCAACCAGTCCCTCGAGCAGGCGGGCCGGGTGGCTGATTTCCTGGAGCTGGGCGAGCTGTTCTGCCGCGACGCCCTCGCGCGCGAGGAAAGCTGCGGCTGCCATTTTCGGGAGGAGTACCAGTATCCGGACGGCGAGTGCAAGCGCGACGACGAGCACTTCGCCCATGTGGCGGCCTGGGAATACCAGGGGGAGGGGAAGGCGCCGCTGCGAAACGTCGAGCCCCTCGCCTATGAATTCACAAAGATGAGCGTGAGGAACTACAAGTGAGAGGGTCCAACGTGGCTTCCGAAAACACGACAAGGAACATCTCCGTCACCGTCCGCGTCTGGCGCCAGGCCGGCCCGGGCGCGCGCGGGCAGTTCGTCGATTACCCGGCCCGCAACCTGAACCCGAACATGTCGCTTCTCGAGATGCTCGACGTCCTCAACGACGAGCTGACCGTGAAGGGGGAGGAGCCGATCGCGTTCGCCCACGACTGCCGGGAGGGCATATGCGGCACCTGCTCGCTCGTCATCGACGGGAAGCCCCACGGGCCGCACCGGGGCGTGGCAAGCTGCCAGACGTACATGCGCAGCTTCCCGGATGGCGCGGTCATCACGATCGAGCCGTTCCGCGCGTCGCCCTTTCCCGTCATCAAGGACCTCATCACCGACCGCTCGGCCTTCGACAAGATCCAGCAGGCGGGCGGATTCATCACCGTCCGGACGGGGGCCGCCCCCGAGGCGAACGCGATTCTGGTGCCGAAGGACGCGGCCGAGCTCGCGATGGACGCCGCCCAGTGCATCGGCTGCGGCGCGTGCGTCGCCGCCTGCAAGAACGCAAGCGCCATGCTCTTCGTCGCGGCCAAGGTTTCGCACATGGGCCTCCTGCCGCAGGGCCAGCCGGAGCGCGACCGGCGCGTGCTGGCGATGGTAAAAGTGATGGACGAACTCGGATTCGGCGGATGCACGAACCAGTACGAGTGCAGCGCCGCGTGCCCGAAGCTGATCTCCCACGATTTCATCGCGCGCATGAACCGCGACTACCTTAAGGCGTCGTTCCGGGCGGCCTTCAAGCCGGTCACTGCGACGGCGGGAGGCGGGGCGGCCTGACCCTTCTTTCAGAGAGGGGCGGAGGTTTTTTGTAACTTTCCGCGGGGCCCCGTGTTTTCAGGGTAATCAATAAAATTACCATGAAGACAAACAACTCTTATGCCCTTGCCGCCCTCATCTCATCTGCCGCATTGCTCCTGATGCTGCTGAATACCGAGGCGATTGTAATAACGACATTCATCATCGGGTTTCTCGCGATCGCCGTCTGCGACTACGCCAGGGCGGTCAGGGAAGAGGCCCGCGCCGCAAGGCGCCTCGCACCGGCGCGGGACTTCCCGCTGCCGGAGCAATCGTTCTCCACTGCGGCGCGCTGACGCCCTTCCGAATCGGAAGGGCGCCGCGCCCCGCCTTCGCCAAGGCTACGGCGCGGCAGGCTCCGCCCAACGGGCGAAGGCGGGACGGCGCTTGCGGCAGCCTTCCGGGCCTTGAGCCAAAACGCCCTTCCGAATCGGAAGGGCGGCTCAGAAGAGCGAAAGCGCCTTGGCGCTTTCCAGAGCAATCCAAGCGGCGCCGGCGGCGGCGGCAACGATCAGGACGTTCCTGGCGAGCCTGCGGCCGCGCAGGACCGCATCCTGAAAATCGGTGTTCAGCGTCTTGCGGTTGTTCTGCGACAGGAAGCTGACAAACCGGGGGTCCCGGAAGCGGCCGCGCGAATCTCTCGCCAAGCCGAACCGCAGGGCGGGACGGTGGAAGAATCTCAGCAGGGCGCTCAGCATCCCTGATACATCGGATTATTGGCTTCGTTTTTCAATCGAAATTGACGAATAATGCCGATCTCGCGTCTGCTTGAACCATGCATCACTTCCGCTACATCGGCCAGAATCTGCACTGCGAGTCGGTCGATCTGGCCGAGGTGGCGCGGCTTTACGGCACGCCGACCTATGTCTACAGCGCGGCCACGATGGCCGACAACTACGCCCGCCTGGCCCGAAGCGTGGCCGGGCTGGACGTTCAGATCTGCTTTGCCAACAAGGCGAATGCAAATCTGGCGGTGCTCCGGCAGTTCGCGAACCTCGGGGCGGCCTTCGATTTTGCAAGCGGCGGGGAGTTGAGGCGCGTCCTGGCGGCGGGGGCGGACGTGCGGCGCAGCGTTTTCGCGGGTGTCGCCAAGACCGAGGCGGAAATCAAGCTCGCCCTGGAAAGCGGGATCTTCTCGTTCCATGTGGAAAGCGAACCGGAACTCGCCCGCATAAACCACGTTGCGGGCAAGCTCGGCGCCAGGGCGCCGGTGGCGATCCGCGTCAATCCGGACGTCGACGCCCTCACGCACGCCAAGATCAGCACCGGAAAGAGCGAGCACAAGTTTGGCATCCCGCTGAAGGCGGCCGGCGCCGCCTACGAGGCGGCGGCAAAGTACCCCAACCTCGAACTGCGGGGCGTGCAGATGCACATCGGCTCCCAGATCACGGAAGTGGGCCCGATCCTCGAGGCGGTCCAGAAGGTGGCGGCGTTTGCCGCGGAACTGAAGACGCGCTTCGGAATCCGGTATTTCTCGATAGGCGGCGGCATCGGGATCGTGTACCGCGATGCCCTGGCCAGCGGGCAGGCGGCCTGGTGGGAGGCGCAGCCCGAGGGACGCCGGCCGATGACGCCTGAAGTGTACGGCGCCACGCTTTTGCCTTATCTCAAGCCGCTCGGCCTCAAGATTCTCATGGAGCCGGGGCGGTTCCTTGTCGGCAATGCCGGCGTCCTGCTGACGCGGGTCGAATACCTGAAGCGGGGCTCCGGAAGGAACTTTCTCATCGTCGATGCGGCGATGAACGATCTCGTCCGTCCGGCCATGTACGACGCCTACCATGAGATCGTGCCCCTCCACCGGGACACGACGCGCCCGTCCCTGGTCGCCGACGTCGTCGGCGGCATCTGCGAGAGCAGCGATTCCTTTGCCAAGGACCGGGCGCTGCAGGATGTCGGCGAAGGCGAGTATCTGGCGCTCATGAGCGCGGGAGCCTATGGGCGCACGATGGCCAGCCGGTACAACGCGCGCCCGATGCCGGCCGAGGTCATGGTCAAGGGCAGCGCGTTTGAACTGGTCGGGGCCCGCGAGACCTTCGAGCAGCTGATCGAGGGGGAGCGCATCCCCGCATTCCTGCAGTAGGGCGGGAAAATATTCCGTGGCAAACGGCCGATCGGCCCATTAATTAGCGCATATGAATTTCACGGTCGTTGGCGCCGGCGCCTGGGGCACCGCTTTCGCCCTGCACCTCGCACGCCTCGGGCACGGCGTTGCCCTTGTTCCCAGGCGTCCCGAGCAGGCTGCTGCGATCGCGGCGGCGCACGAAAACGCGGAGTACCTGCCGGGTGTTCCCCTTCCCGCCAATCTGCGGATCACGGCGGAACTGGCTTCGGGGCTTGAAGGGGCCGAGGTGGCGCTTCTCGCCTGTCCTTCCCAGGCCCTGCGCGAGACGGCCGGGCGGCTCCGCCCGGTGCGGAGCGCGCAGCCGAAGCTTGTCATCAGCCTGGCGAAGGGCCTGGAGCGGGGCAGTCATTTCAGGCCATCGCAGGTGCTGGAGGAGGTCCTTTCCGGTGCGGCGGTCGGCGCCCTCAGCGGACCCACCAATGCCCTGGAAGTCGCAAGGGGCCTTCCCGCAGCGATGGTGCTCGCGGTGTCGGCGCGCGGCGGGGCGGGTTCGCCGGGCGCGTACCTGCCCGCGGGCGTCCAGGCGGCGATCAGCAGCAGGACACTGCGGGTATACACAACCGACGACCTTGCGGGCGTGGAATTGGGGGGTGCGATCAAGAATGTATATGCGATCGCCGCCGGTTGCGCCGACGGCCTTCAACTGGGGGACAATTCCAGGGCAGCCCTTCTAACCCGGGCCCTGGCCGAGATGGTCCGGGTCGGCGTGGCCCTGGGCGCCCGATCGGAGACTTTCTACGGGCTGAGCGGCTTCGGCGATCTGGTTGCCACGTGCCACGGCGGCTGGAGCCGCAACCGTGAGTTTGGAGAGCGAATCGGGGCGGGCGGCCGCGTCGCCGAGCTGCTGGAGCACCGGAAGACCGTGGTCGAGGGCTATTTCACGACCGAATCCTTCGCGGGGCTGTGCGATGAACGGCAGATCGATGCGCCAATCCTGAAGGAAGTGAGCGCCATTCTCTTCTCCGGAAGGCGGCCCGCCGAAGCCTTGGCCGCACTCATGGCGCGAGGGCTCAAGGGGGAGAGCGCAAACCCCGCCGCGGGCGGATAGGCGGGCTCGCGCGCTTTGCTGCCGGCTCCGCCGATTCCCGGCGGAATCGCTTTTTTGTTTCCACAGAGGGAGGGAACGTGTCAAAGATGCGCGTCGAACGTTACTCCCTTGATGGTTCACTAATTTGACCCGTGGCGATTCGGGCTGTCATAATCGAAGATGAGGAGGTTTTCCGTCGCATGTTCGCGATGGCACTCAGCCGCGTCCGCGGGGTGATTGTGGCGGGGACCTTTGCCGACGGGCGCTCGGGCCTCGATTTTTGCCTGAAGGAAAAGCCGGGCCTTCTGGTGATCGACCTTTTTCTACCCGGGCTGCACGGGCTCGAAGTCGTGAAGGAAGTCCGCGCGAAGCTTCCTGCCACGCGCATTCTCGTGATCACGGGACATCCGGACGGCGAGCTGCCGGCCCGGCTGATCGCCCAGGGCGTCCACGGGTTTGTCGACAAGGAGGCGCCCCTCAGCTACGCATTGCAGGCCGTCGAGTCGGTGATGAGCGGGGGCATGTTCTTCTCATCCCACATTCCCCCGACGGCCACGTCGGGCGGCAAGAAGGAGCCGAAGGTGCCCGCGGGCGCGAAGCCGGGCCCGGCGGTTCCAGCCCTGGCCGCCGTCGAGGCGCTTTCGGCGCGGGAGCTTGAAGTGGCGCGGCTGGTCGCTGAGGGATTCTCGTCCAAGGAAGTGGCCGCGCGGCTCGACCTGAGCGTCCGCACGGTCGAAAAGCACCGCGCAAACATCATGGACAAGATTGGCGTGCGCGAGGTCGCCAGTCTCGTGCGCTGGTGCGTCCAATGCGGGATCGTCAAGGGATGAACCGCCGCGTCGCCAGCCGGGCAGAAGCGCCCGTTGTGGATTGTCTCCCAGGAACGATGTCTCCATGATGAACGCCATGGCCAAGAATCCTTTTGTTTTCGCCGTGCCGGCCATTCTCTTTGCCGGCGCCGCGGCTTTCGCCGCCGATGCCACCCCTGACACCGCCGATCTCCAGAAACAGCTCGCTGACGTGCAGGACAAGCTCTCCACGTCGCTGCACAGCTACTCGCTCCTGCAGGATCAAGTGAGCCAGTTGAAGGCCGACGCGGACAAGAGCGCCATTGAGAAGTCGGCGCTTGCGACCGAGCTGGACGCAGCCAACTCGACGATCAGCGGACTCAGGGCGCAGGCTGCGGAGGCCACCCAGGTCGATTCCCTGCGTGTCCAGCTCCGGCAGACCCAGGATGCGCTCGCGGCGCTTGCCTCCGAGAACGCCCAGTTGAGGACCCGCCTGGCGCTCGCCGGCTCCTCGACCGCCGGCGCCAACGCTTCGCCGACGCGGCCGGGTTCGCCGGATCGCCTCGCGCCCGTGGACCTGACGCCGGCGCCCGTCCCGCCGCCTGCGGCGGCCAAGCCCGGCGCCGCGGCGCCGGATAATTCGGCCAAGACGGCCGCCAAATCCGCGGAGCCGCGGATCCATGTCGTTGTCGAAGGCGACTCCCTCACGAAGATCTCCAAGCAGTACTATGGCACCGCCAACCGCTATGAGGAGATCATTGCGGCGAATCGCGACGTCATCCGGAACGAGAACATCCTGATCGTCGGAACGACGCTGAAGATTCCCTGAGATATGCCGGCATCCGTTCCCAACGATCGACTGGCAGGACTGGTTGCCGCACTGGGCAGGGATGACACGCGCGAACTGGTAGGGCTTTACCTGGAGAGCTACCCTGGCCTTGTCGCCGAAATTTCGAGCGGCGACACGCTTCAGGCGGAGCGCGCTGCGCACAGCCTGAAGAGCAGTTCCCAGCAAATGGGGCTGCCGGCGCTGGCAAAGAAGCTGGCGGCGCTGGAGGGCCGGCTCAGGAGCACGGGCGAGGCGGCGACTCCGGCCGAAATCGAGATATTGAAGGCCGAGTACGCGCTCGTCGAGGGTCCGCTGCGGGCCTTTGTACGGGATTGACAGGATACTGCCAATCGATCCGGGACCGACCGTGAGAGTAAATCATTGGCAAGCAAATGATAGCGGTTATGCGAGGCTGTCCCCATTCGCCCGGCCGATTCCTGAAACTTTGTGCCTGGCGGCGTGTCTCCCGTTCGGTCCACCCGACACCAAATGATTACACCCTGCCGAGCCCATGCGATGGCCGGCGCTGCTGCTGCCGTCGCTATTCTATCCGGTTGCGTTTCCGAGGTCGTTGAGAACCCGGCCGGGGTTCCCGTTGCCCAGGCAAGCCCCGGACAGGCCGGATTTGTGTCAGGCACAGGAATCGAGTCGCAGGATCTCGTCACCGTGACCGACAAGATGGCGCAGGGAATCCTTGGCATCCCGGTTGTCGCGGGCGCCAAAATCACGCCCCATATCGTTCTCGAGCCAATCGTGAACAACACGCGTTTTCCAATCGACAAGGACATCTTGCTGACCCGGATCCGCGTGATGCTGAACAGCAGGGCCATGAACAAGGTTCGCTTCCTGGATAGGGCCATGATGGCGCGTTTCCAGGAAGCGCAGCAGATCCGGATTTCGACCGAGCCGGCCGCCATGCCCGCCGTCGCTCCCGGCACCGGCGAACTCCGGAGCGCCGACTATTTTCTCACGGGCCAGCTCGACGGCATGACAGCCAAGACGTCGGCCGGCACGGGCGACTACGTCCTTTACAGCCTTCATCTGACCGATGCCAGGACAAGCGCGGTTGTTTGGGAGGATTCCTACGAGATCAGGAAGGAAGGTCTCGAGGATGCGGCCTATCGCTAGCCTGCATCCATCACAAATTCCGACAAATCTTGCCCAATCTCGTCGGCGCAAAGGGCCTCTGGCTCCCTGCGCTGTGCTTCTAGCACAGCTCAGTCGCCTTCGGTCCTTTTCGCTCGACGATCTTGGTCAATTTTCATCGGTTTTGTGATGGATGCAGGCCAGGCGCCGGGTCGATCGGGCCGCGGCACGGCACTCTTCCTGAGCGAACCATGAAAAACAGGCACGCCCTCTTCCTTGCAACCGCCTGCGCCGCGGGCCTGGCCGGCTGCGCAACGCCTCCTCCGCCCGCCGCGGCACAGGCGCCGGCCAAGTACACGGTAGCAAGCACCGATAAGTTCGCCCCGGTCGACGCGGCCGCGGCTGCGGCGCTTGAATGCGAAAGCCTGAATGAGCGCGTCCTGGGCGACGGCAGGCTGGAAATCGTCGCCGTCATCCGCAACCGCACGGCGCAGCGCGTCGAAGCGCAAGCGCGCTGCGTTTTCAAGGACGGCCAGGGGCTCCCCACGGGGGATGAGACGCCATGGCAGGCGCTCGTTCTCGAGGGGAAATCCAGCGAAGCCTTGCGCTTCGCCGCCCCGGCGGCTGCCGACTCGCGATACGCGGTCGGCGTGCGGCTCAGGCGGTAGCCGCGGCTATTTCGGGAGAAGCTCGGAGACGAGGGCCTTCTCCTCCTTGAGCTCGTTCTCGGTCGCGATCACCTTTGATCGGGCGAATTCGGTCAAGGCCACGCCCTGGACGACCCGGAGGCGGTTTCCCTCCGTTCGGGACGGGTACGAATAGATCAGGCCCCTCTCGATCCCATAGGCTCCGTCGCTGCAGGCTGCGACGCTGAACCAGGCCCCGGGGGCGGTCGGCGTCGTCAGGCCCCGTACGGTGTCGACAATCGCATTCGCGGCCGATGCCGCGGAGCTCAGGCCCCGCGCCTTGATGATCGCGGCCCCGCGCTGCTGCACGGTGGGTATGAAGGTGTCCGTGAACCACGCCGGGTTGCCGATGACCTCGGGCGCCGGGCGTCCGCCGATCTTCGCGTTGTCGTAGTCCGGGTACATGGTCGAGCTGTGATTGCCCCAGATGGCCAGGTTCGTGACGGCGGTCACGTCGACGCCGGCCTTGAGGGCGAGCTGCGTGACGGCGCGGTTCTGGTCGAGCATGGTCATCGCGAACCAGCGATCCGACGGGACCGAGCGGGCGTTGTTCATCGCGATCAGACAGTTCGTATTGCAGGGATTGCCGACGACCAGGATGCGCACGTCGGCGGCGGCATGGCGGGCGATCGCCTGGCCCTGTCCGATGAAGATCTTCCCGTTGATCCCGAGGAGATCCTTGCGCTCCATGCCCGCCTTGCGGGGCACCGAACCGACAAGGAACGCCCAATTGACCCCCGCAAAGCCTTCGTCGATCGAGGTGGTGGCGACGATTCCCTTGAGCAGCGGGAAGGCGCAATCCTGAAGCTCCATGACAACCCCCCCGAGCGCGGCCAGCGCGGGCGGAATCTCGATCAGGTGAAGGATCACCGGCTGGTCGGGCCCGAACATCGAACCGGATGCTATCCGGAAGAGAAGCGAGTAGCCTATTTGTCCGGCGGCGCCGGTCACTGCAACACGGATGGGAGTTTTCATAGACATCCGTGACGATAGGCTGGTTGCTCCGAGATCGACAATCTTTTCAGGATAATTCGGTTCGAATTAACGAAACCGAGGGGCCAGCGCCGCATAAGTTTCTTTCACAAGCGACTCGGTTTCGGGCCATCCCAGGCACGGATCGGTGATGGACACGCCGTAACGCAGCCTTGAAAGCACATTTCCCCGTTCCGAGGCCACTCCCTGCGCCCGTCTGCGCTGCTTGGGAGGGAACGGCTGGCAGCCCGCGTTGAGATTACTTTCGATCATGGCGCCGATGAGTGAGGTGGTTCCAGCGTTCATTTGAGCCAGAATGGCGCGAATGGCCTCGGATTGGCGTTCAGGCTGTTTCGCCGAATTGCCGTGGGAGCAGTCGACCATGATGGACCGGGGCAGACCCGCTTTTGCGAGCAGCTTCTCGGTGCCGGCGATATGCCCGGGAGAATAATTCGGGCCGTTTGATCCGCCCCGAAGGACGACATGGCAGTTTGGATTGCCCCGTGTCACGATCGCCGAGGCGGCGCCGTCGAGATTAATCCCGAGAAAGGTCTGCGCCTGGCCGGCGGCCTCGATCGCGTTGATTGCAGTCTGGACGGAGCCGTCGGTGCCGTTCTTGAAGCCGAGCGGCATGGACAGGCCCGAGGCCATCTGGCGATGGGTCTGTGATTCGGTCGTTCGCGCCCCGATGGCCGACCAGCAGATGAGATCAGCGATATACTGGGGGGTGATCGGGTCGAGGAGTTCCGTTGCCGTCGGCAGCCCGAGGTCGAGAACATCCCTCAGAAACGAACGGGCCGCGCGCAACCCCTCCGCAATGTCATACGACCCGTCCAGGTGCGGATCTAGAATGAGGCCCTTCCAGCCGATCGTCGTCCGGGGCTTCTCAAAGTAGACCCGCATCACGATCATCACCCGGTCGGAAACGTCGCGCGCAAGGGACGAAAGCCGGCGGGCGTATTCGCGGCCGGCATCCACATCGTGGATCGAGCATGGACCTGCGATCAGTAGGAAGCGCCTGTCGTCGGCAAAGACAATCTGGTGAATCTGACGGCGGGCGAGGCTTACGAATTTCGCCTGGGCTGCGGTCTTGGGCAGTGCCTTGAGGAGCGTGGCCGGGCTGGGCAGGGCGCGCGTCTCGAGGACATTGATATCGGAGGTCTTTTGCACGGAGGGGCCAGTATGACAGCCATAACCCGGCGCATGCCGAGCCGATTTTTTGGGATATGGAGAGAGCCGCCGTTTCCCCCTTCGATTCGAAACAGGGCGGCAAGAGGAGCCTGGTCCGCCTTCGCCGATGGCTTCGGCGGATGCCCTTCCGATCCGGAAGGGTAAAAAAGTGGCGGCCCGCTTACCCCTAAGCGGGCCGCCTTTGCTTTCTTAGTTACCCCAAAACTCCCGCTAGGCGGGAGAAGTGGAAAAATCTGCTGAACTGAGGAGTAGTCGCATTTTTGGGTGGGTCAACTGGAAATCGGGAAATTCAGCCCAAATATATTACAAGTTATTATTATACAATATATTGTGAATTTGAATTAATCGTCCACCCGGTTTTCCCCGGGTCTTGGAGGCTGGCGACGGTGAACCTGGCCAATTCGATCACCGGCGGCGGCGGCGAGGACGACGGCGGCGGCTCGGGTCAGGGCTGGGAGAATGGCAAAAGCAACTTCAGCTGCGGCAATTGGCAGTCAACTGAGCGTGGGCTTCCGGGGCGCCGTCTTGAAACGACGCTCCACGGATGCCGCCGCAAGGGGGAGCAATTCGGGTTGACCGGGCCGCACCGCGCGTTTTGCCTCGTTCGCCCCCAATGAACAAAGCGGAACTTGTGGAAGCTGTGAAGAAGAAGATGGGAGGAGTCACATCGAAAGCTGCGGCCGAGAGGGCGGTGGACGCGGTCCTTGCGTCGGTAAAAGGGGGCCTTCAAAGCGACAAGGAGGTTCAGCTTGTCGGCTTTGGCACTTTCGTCCTCGCAGGCCGCCCGGCCAGGCGCGGGTACAATCCCTACACGCGCAAGCCGATGAAAATTCCGGCGATGAAGACGATCCGTTTCCGGGCGGGTGCGGATCTGCGCGATCTCACCTAGCCGTCAGTCGGAAGAGGTCGGCGAACTGGGCAAACCAGGGATCGACCCAGCGGTGGAGCAGGAGGAAATACAGGGCTCCCGCCACGGCGAGCATCGGTCCGAACGGCAGGTGGACCCCGAGAATCGGAGCCTTCGGGGCATCGGGCGACCCCGGGGCGGGCCGGGAACCGGCGAACTTTCGCCAGATCAGGACCAGGGCCAGCCCGACCGTGCCGACAAAAGCTCCCCCGAACACGGCAAAGACGGCGCCGCGCCAGCCGCAAAAGGCGCCGATCGCCCCGACAAACTTGACGTCGCCCAGCCCCATGGACTCCTTCCGCAGGACCGTCTCTGCGAGCATTGCAATCCAGAAGACAAGCCCGGAGCCCACGAGAAGCCCGATGATGGCAGCGCCACCCGACCTCAAACTGTCCAGCGCGAAGAAGCCGTTTTGCTGCCCGTGCAAGGCCGGCACCGCAAAGGAAAGAAGGACGCCGGCAATGCCCAGGCCCAGCGAGAACGCGTCGGGAATCACCATATGCTCCGCGTCGATGAATGTGGCGGCAACCAACCCGCTCGTGAAGATCCACCCGCAAACCGCCGGGCCGGGTGGAAGGAGCCGCCAGGAGGCGAGGAACAAGCCCGCGGTCAGCGCCTCGACAAATGGGTACCGGAAGCTGAACCGGCTCCCGCAACAGCGTGCGCGGCCGCGCAGGACGAACCAGGAAATTATAGGGATATTGTCGCGCCAGGGGATCGGCTGGCCGCAGGAGCAATGCGAGCCGGGTTTTACGATCGAAAGCCCCAGAGGCAGGCGGACGATGATCACGTTCAGGAAGCTTCCGATGCAGGCGCCAGCCGCGAACACGAAGGCACCAAAAAGCGCCGGGCAGGAGTTCGCGAACTCAAGAAGGGTGGCGGTCATGTCTGTTGTTCCAATGCGGCCCGGGCGGCGGCGAGCATGGCGGGCGCCGAGCGCCGGGCGGGAATGCCCGTCCAGATCTCGAGGGACTTTGCGCCCTGGTGGGCCAGCATGGAAAGGCCGTTGGCGGCAGGCACGCCCAATCGACCGGCCTGGGCAAGGAGGGCGGTCTGCGTGGGATTGTAGATCATGTCGAACACGGCTGCCGGCCGGGGCAGAAGGGACAGATCGATTGGGGCGGGCTCGCCGGCGCAGAGGCCGGCGCTCGTGGCATTGATGATGATCGTGCCTGCGGGCGGGCGGGCGGAATCGCCCAGGGCTTGCAGGGGAATGCCTCCGGCAAGCGGGCGCAGGAGGTCCAGAAGCCGGCCGAGACGGTCGTGCGTCCGATTGGCGATCCAGAGCGATTGGCAGCGGCGGGCGAGGCATTCGACTGCGGCGCCGCGCGCCGCGCCCCCCGCCCCGAGCAGCAGGATGGGGGCTCCGGTCAGCTCGCAGCCCAGGGTTTCCCGGATTGCGGTGGCGAGGCCGTACCCATCGGTGTTGAAGCCGTGCCAGCCTGCGGGTGTCCAAAGAAGCGTGTTCACGGCCCCGCAAGGGCGCGCATCGGGGTCGGTTTCCGCTACCAGGTCAAACGCCATGACCTTGTGCGGCACGGTGAGGTTGACTCCGCGAAACAGCCGGCTGTGAAGCTCGGCGAGCGCGCGGGGCAGGTCAGCGGGCGGTATGTCGAAGCGGAAGTACCGCCAGTCGGCAAGGCCGGGGTCCAAGGCGGCCTCGGCGGCGAGCGCCGCATTGTGCATCGGCGGGCTCACCGAGTGCCGAATCGGATGGCCGAGCACGGCCAGAGATGGACCGGGGCGAGACCAGCTCTCCAAGTCGGACAGGGAGTAAACGGGGTCCGGGGACATCAGCCCTTCTTCCGCCTAGCAGCCCGCATTCATCACAGATTCAGGCAACGGAGCGCAGCAGCGCGAAGATGGCGAGGCCGAGGGCCGAGTCCCGAAGGGATGGCTGTGGCAGCGGCCACAATCTCGCTCAAACTCGCCCGTTTTGTGATGCATGCGGGCTATGTGTTTCGCGCAAAAGCGGCCTCGAACTCCTCGACAAAGCTTGCGAACAGCCGCGCGCAAGAGAGGTCGCCGGCGGCTGTGTAGTGGTTGACGAGATTGCGGCAGTTGCGGCTGAGGACTTCGCGAATGGGCGTCGGGGCAAGATCGCTTTGCTGCGGGACGATGCGATGGGAACGGAGCAGTTCGAAGACCTCGTCCCCGTCGCGGAAAAGACCGTTCTCAAAAGGGTCGACGAAAAAAGGCTCCCCTTCACCGTAGCAGCCGACGACAAAATGGCCGGGCAGGTTCACGGGAGACAGTTCGATGCCGAGGCGGCCGGCGACCAGGAGGTAGACGATGCCGAGGGATATCGGTATTCCCTTCCTGCGAATAAGTACATTGTCTATCAAACTGTTGAGCGGGTCTGTGTAGTGTTCGACATTGCCGCGGAAGCCCCATTCATGGAACATGACACGGTTGACGATACGGCATTTCTCCCGGCAGGTGGACGGTTCGACAATGAGTTCGCGGCAGCGGCCCGCGATCCTGTCGAGCGCCGTGCAGCACTCGCCGATGTCGAGGCTCGGCGAGACGGTGCGCGCAAGCAGAAGCGAGCCCGTCTCCAGCTCGTAATTGAGGGAGCGGATGAACCCGCGGAACTCCGAGATCGGATCGCTGAACTTGAGCTCATTCAGGAACCAGGCCGCATGCCTCGCGAGCGAGCGGTTGGGTCCGTTGGCGATGTCGCGCAAAAAGGGGGCCGCCGAGGCTCCCTGTCCATTGAAATAGGCGAGGAGAGCCTGGCGCACCGACGCGCTCGTGTCGTCGAGCAGGCTGCGCAGCGCCGCCTGGCGGCTCGCGTCGAGCTTTTCCGTTGCCAATTCCACGGGCACAAGGAGAAAAAAAATTCAGCGAACTGGCAACATTGGAAAGGCGGAGTTTGAGGCTAGCGACCTCCGAAAAGGGCCGTGCCAATCCGGACGAGCGTGCTGCCCGCGGCGATGGCCGCGGGAAAATCATCGCTCATTCCCATCGAAAGCTCCCGAAGGGGAACATTGAAACGGGCCGCAAGTTCGTCGCGCAGGCTCCGCAGGTTCGAGAAAGTGCGCTCGGCGACGGCGGAATCGGAGGACAGCGGAGCGATCGTCATTAGGCCGTCTAGCCGAAGGTATGGTCGGGCAAGGGCGGCTTCAACGAGGCGGGGGGCGGCCTCGGGTTCTGCGCCAAACTTCGCCGGGTCGTGCCCGGCATTGATTTGTAATAGGATAGGCATGCTCCGTCCGAGGTCGGCCGCGGCGCGATCGAGCAGATTTATCAGTTTCTCGCTGTCCACGCTCTGGATCCGGTCAAAATGGCGGGCAGCCAGCGCCGCCTTGTTCGACTGGAGGTGGCCAATGAGTTCCCAGCGGATGATCGCTGTCGTTTGGGCGCGTTTCTCAACTGCTTCTTGTACACGGTTTTCCCCTATTGCGGAGAAGCCGTAGCGGGCGGCGTATTCAACCGCGGAAACGGGATGGCTTTTCGTGACAGGCAGCAGCACCGCGGCATCGGGCGCCCGCCCTGCCCGGACGCAGGCTTCTGCGATCGCGGCGCGGAGTGCGTCCGCCGTCTGCCGGAACTCGTCGTATGCAGGAATCATGAGTCGTACGTTAGATTTTCTAATTAGACATTTACGCCGAGGCTCTCTTCATTAGCTTCTGTCCTAGCACGAGAGCTAATCATGCAAATTGAAAACCTTAAGATTTTTGCCGACTTGGTCGAGACGAAGAGTTTTTCGAAATCGGCGAAATTAAACAACCTGACCCAATCCGCCGTCAGCCAGCAGGCGCGGGCGATGGAGCGCCACTTCAAGGTGCTGCTGATCGACCGTAGCCAGAAACAATTTCAGCTCACGCGCGAGGGCCAGCGCGTCTACGAGTCGGCGAAGGAGATGCTGCACACCTATGAGATGCTCCTGTCCGAACTTCAGGAGATGAAAAAGGTGATCAGCGGCACGATCCGGATATCGACGATCTATTCGATCGGGCTTCACGAGCTGCCTCCGTACATCAAGCGATTCCTGCACGATTATCCTTCCGTGAACGTGCGCGTCGAGTACCGGCGGTCCAACCTCGTCTATGAGGACATTCTCCACAATTCGGTCGACTTCGGGCTCGTGGCATTTCCTGTCAAGGTCCGGCAGGTCGAGATGGTGCCGTTTCACAACGACCGGCTGGTGCTGATCACGCATCCTGAGCACCCGCTTGCAAAGAAGGGCGAGGTCAACGTTGCGGACCTGGCGGGCCAGAGGTTCATCGGATTCGACCCGGACATTCCGACCCGCAAGGCGATCGACCAGATCTTCAGGGAGAACCGGCTCGAACTCGACCCGGTGATGGAATTCGACAACATCGAGACGGTGAAGCGCGCGGTCGAAATCGACCACGGCATCGCGATCGTGCCGCAGGCGACGGTCGTCCAGGAAGCGAAGCAGGGCACGCTTGCCGTGCTTCAGTTCAACGGCCGGGAATTCACCCGGCCGCTTGCGATCCTGCACCGCAAGGGGCGCGTATTGACCCCGGCGATGCGGAAATTCGTGGAAACGCTCGGCCTCGATCTGTCGGACCCCAAGGAAGGCTGAGGCGGCCTTTTCGGGCCGGTCGGCAGCGTCCCTGGGCCCGGGTTCGGCTTCGCATTTGTTCACATCCGGACCGCGATGGATTGTGAATGGCCCGGCTCGGTCCGGCGGGGTTCGCCGTTGTCCGACAGAAAAAGTGAACAATAATTGCCGCGGGGAATCATAGGCATAGGTTGTCCCCTCGGTCCGGGGCCATGCCCCGCTTTTAATCGCCATCCCATGAAGAGCTTTCTCCTGTGGCTTGCCCTGTGCGCCGCGGTCGCGGGCCTGGCGGCCTGCAAGCCGCGGGCGCTCCTGGCGCCGGCGCCTGCGTGGAGCCTGAAGGATGTGGACGGACGCGTCGTGACGTCCGACCTGGGCAAGGGCAAGGTTGTGGTCGTGGATTTCTGGGCCACTTGGTGCAATCCGTGCAGGCAGGAGATACCCGGTTATGTGGCGCTCCAGAAGAAATACGCCGCGGACGGGCTCGTCTTTGTCGGCATTTCAATGGACCGCGGCACGGCCGAGGTGAAAAAGTTCATCAAGCAATATGGGGTCGGCTATCAGGTGGTGATGGGCGACGATGGCGCCGAGGAGGCCTTTGGGAGCGTGGATGCCCTGCCGACGACATTCATCATCGACCGCGACGGGATGATCCGGGACAGGCAGCGGGGAGTCCTTTCCACCGCCGATTTTGAGCGGCGGCTGCTGGCCTACCTGAGACCGGACGCGGGCGGGAGTTGAGCCGGACCGGTTTCGGGCCAGGCCCGCCCGCGCGGTTCCCTTCCGGCAAAAACAGAAGGGGCCGGCGATAACCCCTTAACGCCGGCCCCAGTTTTCTGGTTCGGCCCTGAGGGCCGATTTCACGCTACCCAAGATGCTGTTTGTCAGCACACGATCGGAAAGCATCGTCCATGCCACATCGCCCCAAGGTTTGGTCTTTTGGCGAACAAAACGGGGACAACCTCAATAAAACAGGGACAGCCTCGCGCTGGCAGGGATTCCTGGTTCCTCGCGCCCGGCCGCGAGGCAGGGCAGCAGCGGCTTAGCACTCCATTTCTGAAATGGAGTGCTAAGCCACTGAAATGTTGCGTATGCGGAAGCCAGTCGTGACCTTCGGGGGCGACCGCCGAATTCACGTGCCGCTCCCGCCGATCATCCACGAAGACGACGACCTTGTGGCTTTCGACAAGCCGAGCGGGCTCCTTGTCGCGCCTGAGCGCTGGGGCAAGCGGGGCGAAAACCTGATGGAGCTCGTGCGCGCCCGCCTGGGCCGGCACGTGGCGAACGTGCACCGCCTCGACGCGGAGGCGAGCGGGATACTTCTCTGCGCCAAGTCAAAGCCCGCGCTCGATTTCCTGAGCGGCCAGTTCCAGTCGAAGACGGCGGGAAAAACCTACCTCGCGTTTGCCACGGTCCAGCCGGCCGACGAGGAGGGGCGGGTGGTCGCGCCCATCCGGTCCGGCGACGGGGGGCTGCCACCCGGGTTCACAGTCGATCTTCCTCTGGGCCCTGATGAGGCGCGCCCGGGAAGGATGCGGATATTCCGAAAGCGCGGGGGGCAGGCGGCTCTGACGGAATTTCGCGTCCTGGAGCCGTTCGGACGCTTTGCGTGGCTCGAGTGCCGCCCGCTGACCGGGCGCACGCACCAGATCCGCGTGCACCTGGCGGCAATCGGGGCTCCGGTCCTGGGGGACGCCCTCTATGGGGATCCCGGGACGCAGCTGCTCCTGTCGGATCTCAAGCGCCGCTACAAGGGGCGCGACGAGGAAAGGCCGCTGATCGCCCGCCTGGCGCTGCACGCGAGCGGGCTCACATTCCTTCATCCGGCGACCCGCGAGCCGATGGCGCTGCAGGCTCCGTTGCCGAACGAATTCGCCGTTGCGCTCAAATACCTGAGAAAATTCGCCGGCGCGATCAAGGCACCGGGTGCACAGGGGGGCGCACGTCCGTCGTCTTGACGGACGAGGCGATGCGCATGCGGTCCATCTCGCGCAAGACGGGAAGGAATATGAAATAAACCAGGGGTATCCAGACCGGCAGGAGGAGGGCCCATGCCGCCGACGCGTGAAGGGCGATCAGGCCGTAGCGATGGACGAAAAGCCCGGGATCGTCCCAGAACATCTGATTCATGTATCGGATATGCAGGTACGTCCTCGGTTCCCGGAACAGCCACTCGCCCAGCCGGACAAGCCCCAGGATCGCGGGTATGTGGAGGGTGACGCATAGGCCGTTTACGATCTGAATGATCGGCTGGTTCAGGCGGAGGGAGACTCCCACGACCAGGCACAGGAAGGTGGTGGTGCCCCAGATGGGGAATAGGCCGCAGGCGCTGCCGACGGCCAGGGTCAGGGCGATCTTCTCCGGCGTGATGCCCTGTGTCAGCTGGTGGACAATGGGATCGATGACGCGTCTCTTCCAAAATGAGGACACGCCTGAGGTGGCGGGGGCTGGAGGGTTCTCGGGCACGGGCGGCGACTGCAGTTACCGTACGCCTGCATACAGGGAGTCGCAAGCCCGCACAAGCCGCGTTATTTTCCCGGGCCGGGCGGATTCATGGAACATTCGCGGGCGACCGGTTTCGAACGCACTGGCCGATGACCGCCGCGATGGCCTGAAAAGGCTCAAACCGGCGCCATTTTGGCCGGGAAGGGTGAGGCCGGGCCGACCTCCCGGACGTCTCCAGCAAATCAACACCATGGTAACAGCCGTAATCCTCATCTCGCTCATAACGCTCCTCGTTGCGAGCGAGCCGGGCTCGTCCGGAGGCGGACGGGCCTAGGATTCCGTTCGGCGTGCGATTTCCCGTTTGCGTGGAGGGCCAGCCGGGCTTAGCCCTCGATTACACACGCCATGAACTTCAAAGTGCTTCTACGCTCGGTGGTCTTCCTCCTGATGCTGTTCGTCGTGCTATACGCCGGCATCAACAACACGCACCCGATCGATTTTTCCTTCCCCATCGCGTCTCCAAAGGACATCCACCAGCCGGCGGCCTACATCTTTTTCGGCATGTTTGCGGTCGGCGTCCTTGGGGGGACGATGCTGACCGCCGGCGGCGGCGGCCGGCGTGGCGGCGGCAAGGACAAGTAGCCCCTAGGGGACGGCGGGCGGACGGCGGAGATTGTCGCAGATGATCGCCGCGGCGATCGCGACGTTGAGCGATTCCGCCTTTCCGTGGCGCGGGATGGTGATCCGGGTTGTGACGAGCGCCCTCACGCCGTCCGAAAGGCCGCCTCCTTCGCTGCCGACGACGATTACGGCGTCCTGCATCGGAGCCAACCGGTGCACATCCACCCCTTCAAGATCGCAGCCGAATACGGGCGCTTTTGCAGCGGCGAGCGCGGCCGGAAGGTTCGCGGTGTGCACCGTCACGCGGGAAAACGAGCCCATGCTTGCATGAATGACCTTGGGCGAGAATGGATCGGCGCAATCCGGCGAGAGAACGACCCTATCGAGCGCGAACCAGTCCGCGATCCGAAGCAGGGTTCCGACATTTCCCGGATCCTGGACGCCGTCGAGCGCCAGGGTAAGGCCCCGGTCGAGACCGCCGGCCGGAAGGGGCGGCCTGGAGATGGCGCCCAGCCCGAGGACCGGGGAGGGCGTCGGAAGCTGGCTGATGCGCTCCATCTCGGCAGGGGAGACCTCGCGCGTCCTGGGACCCTTCCAATCGGGCGTTGCGTAAATCTCCCCCAGGGGGAACCCGGCCGCCAGGAGGTCCGCGACCCCCTTTTCCCCCTCGATCAGGAAAAGCCCAAGCGCCTCGCGGTGTTTTTTTTCGCGCAGCGAGCGAAGGCGCTGGATTTCAGATTTGGTTAGCATCGGTGGCGGATAACCTCAAAGGCCCTCGGAATGCAATAGGGCGGCCGGGAGGCCTGATCTAGGTTAATCTTCCCGGCCCCGTGAAAATCGGCGCTCATTTTCCGTTGTTTTTGGGCCCGATTGGAGCGATGCTACCGGAGTGCCGGCATTTGCATACCCTTCGGCTTTTCGACGCCTTTTCGACGAGATCGGCACCGTCGACGCCGTTGGGATCGAGGAGCGGGTCGCCAAGTACGCGACCAGGAGCATCAAGAAGGGATCCAAGCTCAGCGGCCTGAAACTGGCCGTTTCCATGGTCGATCTGACAACCCTCGAGGGAAAGGACACGCCCGGAAAGATAGCCTCGCTCTGTTGCAAGGCCCTGCATCCGCACGAGGATGCGGATGTGCCCTCCGTCGCGGCCGTCTGCGTATATCCCTCGATGGTGCGGCATGCGAAGAAGCACGTCGCCGGCACTCCGGTGAGGGTGGCGTCGGTGGCGACGGCCTTTCCATCGGGGCAGACGCATTTCAGGACGCGCCTGGCCGAAGTGAGGGGAGCCGCCGCGGACGGTGCCGACGAGATCGACATGGTGATCAACCGAGGAGCGTTTCTGGCCGGCGAGTTCGCAAGGGTGCAGGACGAGATTTCGGCCGTCCGCGAGGCCTGCGGCGGAGCAGCCCTCAAGGTGATATTGGAGGTGAGCGAGCTGGAAACCTACGACGCGATCCGCGCCGCGTCCTTTCTCGCCATGAGCGTCCTGCGCGAGGGCGATTTCATCAAGACGAGCACGGGGAAGACATCGCTCAACGCGACCCTCGGAAACAACCAGGTCATGATCGATGCGATCAGGGACCATTATCTGGACACCGGGGTCGCCATAGGGATGAAGCCCGCCGGAGGCATCCGCGGCGCCAAGCAGGCGCTTCATTTTCTGGTGGCCGTCAAGGAGACGCTGGGCGATGCCTGGCTTGTCAACAGGCGGTACCGGTTTGGCGCGAGCGCCCTGTTGAACGACCTGCTCCGCCAGATTGAAAAGGAAAAGACCGGGGCCTATCAGGCGCCCTATTATTTCAGCGACGCCGCTGAGAGCTATTGAAAAGGACAACCATGCCGGCGCACGCCACCAAGCCACCGACCGCCCATGTGAAGGGCAAATCCGCCTCCCGCAACGGCCAGTCCAGCGGCCGGCCGCCCACTCAGATCCGGGGCAGGGCCGCGCCAGCGCTGATTTTTGGCGACCTTTGGGAGTTCGACCCCGCGCCGGAGACCGCAGACCCGAAGTTGAAGTCCCGCTACGAGCTGTTCATCAACGGCGAATTCGTCCCCCCGAAATCGGGAAAATACTTCGATTCGATCAATCCCGCGAACGAGCGCAAACTGGCGGAAATCGCCTCGGGCGGCGCATCCGACGTCGACGCCGCCTACGAGGCCGCCGCGCGGGCGTTTGAGGCCTGGGGGAGGATGCCCGGGCGGGAGCGCGGGAAATACCTCTACCGGGTCGCCAGGCTGCTGCAGGACCGCGCAAGGGAATTCGCGGTCGCCGAGACGATGGACAACGGAAAGCCGATCCGCGAGACGCGGGACTTCGACGTGCCGATGTGCGCCGCCCATTTCTTCTACCATGGCGGGTGGGCCGACAAGCTCGAGTACGTGGCGCCCGGCCGGAAGGCTGCGCCGCTCGGGGTGGTGGGCCAGGTGATCCCCTGGAATTTTCCCCTGCTCATGCTCGCGTGGAAGCTCGCCCCGGCGCTTGCCATGGGGAACTGCGCGGTGCTCAAGCCCGCGTCGAACACGTGCATCACGGCGCTCAAGCTTGCCGAGATATTCCAGGACGCGGGCCTGCCGCCGGGAGTCGTCAACATCGTCACGGGCCCCGGCAGCACGGGCGGACTCATCATGGCCCACCCGACCGCCTCGAAGATCGCCTTCACCGGGTCAACCGACGTCGGCAAGGTGATCATGCGCTCGGTGGCGGGCGGCGACAAGAGGATGACGATGGAACTCGGCGGAAAGGCCGCGAATATCGTCTTCGACGACGCGCCGATCGACCAGGCTGTTGAAGGAATCGTCAACGGCATCTTCTTCAACCAGGGCCAGGTCTGCTGCGCGGGCTCGAGGCTTCTCGTCCACGAGCCGGTGGCGGTCGCCGTCATCGCAAAGCTGCGGAACCGCCTTCGCGTCCTTCGCGTTGGCGATCCCCTCGACAAGAACACGGACGTCGGGGCGATCGTTTCACAGGCGCAATTGGACACGATCAGGGAATACCTGAAGATCGGGGTGGAGGAGGGCGCCGAGATGTGGCAGCCGCCGTGCCGCCTGCCGTCAAAAGGCTACTTCCTTCCGCCGACGCTTTTCACCGGCGTCACACAAAGCCACCGGATCGCCCGCGAGGAGATCTTCGGGCCGGTTTTGAGCATCCTCACCTTCCGCACCGTGGACGAGGCGATCGAGAAGGCCAACAACACGGCCTACGGGCTGAGCGCCGGGGTCTGGACCGACAAGGGTTCGCGCATCCTCAAGATGTCCACGGAACTCAAGGCGGGGGTGGTCTGGGCCAATACGTTCAACAAGTTCGACCCGACCTCCCCGTTTGGCGGCTACAAGGAGTCCGGCTTCGGCCGCGAGGGCGGCCGCCAGGGGCTCCTGGACTACGCGAAACTCATTTAGTATTGCGCCATGACCCGACTTCCCATCACCAAGACCCCCAAGGTTTACGTCGGCGGCGCCTTCATCCGTTCGGAAAGCGCGCGGACTTTCCCGATCAAGGACGCCTCGGGCGCGTTCTTCGCCAACATTCCCCAGTGCACCCGCAAGGATCTTCGCAACGCGGTCGAGGCCGCCGCGAAGGCGGGGCCGGGCTGGGCCCGGCGCACGCCGTACAACCGCGCGCAGATACTGTACCGGCTGGGCGAAATGCTCGAGTCGCGCGCGGCCGAGATGGCCGATGCAATCGCCCTGGGCGGTTCGAGAGACGCCGCGGCCAGGGAGGTTGCGGCTGCCGTGGACCGGCTGATCTATTACGCCGGCTGGGCCGACAAGTACGAGGCGGTGCTCGGCAGCGTGAATCCTGTCTCGGCGCCCTACTTCAATTTCACGGTTGCCGAGCCGATGGGGATTGTCGGCGTCATCGCCCCGTCCGATGCGCCGCTGCTCGGGCTCGTGTCGCTCGTCGCCCCGGTCATCACCAGCGGCAACACCGTCGTGGCGCTGGCGTCGGAGAGCTCGCCCTATCCGGCGGTCGTCCTCGGGGAGATGCTCGCGACGAGCGACCTGCCCGGCGGGGTCGTCAATCTCCTGACAGGCTTTCACCGGGAACTCGTCCCGACGTTCGCGACGCATGCCCATTTGCGCGCGATAAGCGCCGTCGCCAATGCCGAGGAGCGCAAGATCCTGGCGCTGGGCGCCGTTGAAATCGTCAAGCGGACGCACTTCGCGAAGGCGGAGGAGGGGCAGGACTGGTTTTCCGATGGAGCACAGAGTCTCTACGCGATCCGCAATTTCGTCGAATTCAAGACGACCTGGCACCCGATCGGGGCATAGGGCCCCCGGGCATTATCCAGCCTCCGCGCGAGCCTTATGCCGGGCGCCCTTTTCCCCTCATCGGTGATCGCCCGCAAGCGCGACGGATTCGCGCTTACCCGCGGGGAGATCGCCTTCTTTGTAAAGGGGGCGACCGATGGATCCTGGGCGGACTACCAGCTCAGCGCGATGCTGATGGCCATCTACCTGCGCGGCATGACCCCCGCCGAGACGACCGAGCTGACCTCGGCGGTCGTGAATTCGGGGCGGGTGGCGGACCTGTCGGGCATTCGGGCGCCCAAGGTCGACAAGCACTCGACGGGCGGCGTCGGCGACAAGATTTCGCTCCACCTCGCGCCCATGGTGGCGGCGTGCGGCGCCTGCGTCCCGATGGTCAGCGGCCGCGGCCTGGGACACACGGGCGGCACGCTCGACAAGCTGGAATCGATTCCGGGTTTTCGGGTGAATCTTTCGCTGGCCGAATTCGCGGCTCAAGCGGCGAGCCTGGGATTGGCGATGATGGGCCAGACCAGAGAACTGGCTCCGGCGGACAGGAAGCTTTACGCGCTTCGAGACATGACGGCGACGATCGATTGCGATCCGCTCATCTGCGCAAGCATCATGGGCAAGAAGCTTGCCGAAGGGATCGACGCCCTTGTCCTCGACGTGAAATTTGGCCGGGGGGCGTTCATGCCGACGAAGGCCCGGGCCCGGCAGCTCGCCGAGGCGATGGTCGGCATCGGAAGGTCGATGCGGAAACCGGTGCGCGCCGTCCTGACCGCGATGGATCAGCCGCTCGGGCGCACGGTCGGCAATGCGCTCGAGGTCGTTGAATCGATCGAATTCCTGCACGGCTCGGGCCCGGCCGACGTCGAGGAGGTCACCTTTGTCCTCGGGGAGCAGATGCTCCTGCTGAGCGGTGTCGCGGCGGACGCCGGCGAGGCCAGGCGCCGGCTCAGGGATTCAATCGCATCCGGCGCCGCCTGGGCGAAATTCAGGGCGGCGGTCGCCGCCCAGGGCGGGGATGTGGCTGCGATCGACGACCCGAGCCGCCTTCCGCGCGCCCGCCTTCAGGTTCCCCTCGTCCATGCGCGGGGGGGCTGCGTCCGCTCGGCCGATGCCCTCGAAATCGCGCAAGCTTCGTTGAGGCTCGGGGCGGGGCGCGCCCGTGCGGATGAACCGGTCGATCCGGCCGTGGGCATTAGCCATCTGGTGAAGGTGGGCGAATGGGTGCCGCCGGGAAGCTCGCTTTGCACGATTCACGCCTCAGACGAGGATTCCCTCGCGGATGCGCGAAGGACCCTCGAGGAAGCGATCAAATTGGGAGACGAGCCGATTGCCGCGCCAAGGCTGATCGAGGAGATTATTTGGAGACGTTGTCCAGTTCGGAGAGCTCGGTTGCCTTTCGCTCCCATTCCAGCGTCGCCTCCCGCAGCTGCTCGACGACCGAGGAAAGCTCGCGATTGACGTGCTGCGCCTTGCCCGGCTCCTGGTAGGTTTCGGGCGCCTCGAGAATCGCGGTCAGCTCGGTTTGCTTCGCCTCCAATTCCGACACCCGCTTCTCGAGCAGGCCGACTTCGGTGCGGAGCTTTTTTTGGGGCCCTGAGCGGGCCGCGCGAGCCTCCGCTTCGAGGCGTTTCTGCTCCCTGGTCTTCGGGCCCGACTGGGAGCCGGGCTGGGCGGCGGCCGTTTCATCGTTGTTCGCCTCGCCTTGGTGCGGCAGGCGCGTGCGCGCCGCGGCCTCGGGGGGCCGATTGTCGGCAAAGCCGGCGGTCAGGGCGGCGCGCTCGTTGGTCGCCCGGGATTTGCCGAGGTAGTAGTCGTAGTCGCCCGCGTACGGCGTCAGCCGGCCCGAATGGACGTGGAGGACGGTCTTAGCCAGCGCACGGATGAAGTGCACGTCGTGGCTGATGAAGATCAGCGTTCCCTCAAAGGCCTTGAGTGCGCGGATCAGGGCGTCAATGGAGGGGATGTCGAGGTGCGTCGTCGGCTCGTCCATGAGGAGCAGGTTGGGCGGGGCGAGGAGGAGCTTCGCCAGGGCGAGGCGGGACTTCTCGCCGCCGGAGAGGACGGATACCTTCTTGAAGACATCGTCTTTCCGGAACAGGAAGCCGCCAAGGATCGCGCGGGCTGTCTGCTCGGTGACATCCCGGTTCGCGTTGCGCATCTCCATCGCCTCTTCCATCACCGTGCGGCGGGCGTCCAGGTTGTCGAGGCGGTTCTGGGCGTAGTAGCCCGAGAAAACGTTGCTTCCGAGCTCCCGGACGCCCGCGCGAATCGGGACGACCCCGGCGAGGATCTTGAGGAGCGTCGACTTGCCCGCGCCGTTGGGCCCGACCAGCACGGTCCGCTGGCCGCGTTCGGCCTGGAAATCAAGGCCGCGATAGACCACGCGCTCGCCGTAGGCCTGTTCGACGCCTTTCAGGGTCACAACCCGCAGGCCCGAGCGGGGCGGCTGGGGAAACCTGAAATTGATCCGCTTCAGCTCCTCCTGGGGTTCGTCCACGGCGACCTCCTGCAGGCGCTCGATCTGCTTTTCCTTGGATTTTGCCCGCGAAGCGAGCGACGCCTTGGCGCCGAAACGGTCGACAAAACGCTGCAGGTGCACGATTTCCCGCTGCTGGGTCTTGAAAAGGGCGGCCTGCTGGGCCTTTCGGTCCTCCTTTTCGCGGATGTAGTCGTCGTAATTGCCGTTGTAGCGATAAAGGGTGCCGTCCCGCAGCTCGAGAATGCCGTTGCACAGGGCATTGAGGAAGGCCCGGTCGTGGGAAATGACGACGAGCCCGCCGGGGTAGCGGGTCAGGTAGTCTTGGAACCAGAGCAGGGCCTCGAGATCGAGGTGGTTCGTCGGCTCGTCGAGGAGCAACAGATCGGGCTCGCGGGCGAGAAGCCGGGCAAGATGGGCGCGCATGACCCATCCGCCCGAAAAGGTCCGGGCCTGCCGCAGGAAATCCGATTCGCGAAAACCGAGCCCGGAAAGGACGATCTTGGCCTTTGTTTCGATCGCATAGCCTCCCAGCTCCTCAAACCGGTCGTGGTGGTCGATTTCGCCTGCAAGGCAGGGTGAGGACCCTCCTTTTTCGATCGTGGCCATGTGGGCGCGCAGCTCCGCGAACTCGGGGGTGATCGCGCACGCGGTGTCCAGGATCGTTTCGGCTCCCGCAGGTGCCGTTTCCTGGGGCAGGTGGCCATAGTCGGAGCCGCGCTGCCAGGTGATCGTGCCCGAGTCCGGCGATTCCTCGCCCAGGATCAGGTTGAAGAGGGTGGACTTGCCCGCGCCGTTGGGGCCGACCAGTCCAAAGCGGTCGGTCCGCGCGATGAATAGCGAAACATCGCTAAACAGCGTCCGTGTACCGTAGGACTTGGAAATGTCGGCCAGCGTGAGCATCGAAAAGTGACCAGACAATCGCGGGGCCCGGGGGAGGGTCAACGGCTCTTTCCAGCGAGTGCATAATACAATAATAGAAAACATATTGCAAATTTGAGGGTTTGGTGTCGCCCTGCCCGCCGCGACGGCTTAACTTCCTCCCTTTCAAGGCATGAAGGCTAAACAACAATTCAAGCGACCCGAAGACGTGAATGCCGCCCTTGCGCGGAAGAAAGGCCCCGTTTCCCGGTTTGTCGCGCGCCACTACCGCCATTTCAACTCGGCGGCGCTTGTGGACGCGGCGAAGGCCTACGATGGCCACCTGGCGCAGGGCGGAAAGATGCTGGTGACCCTGGCGGGTGCCATGTCCACGGCGGAGTTGGGGCTCTCGCTCGCGGAAATGATCCGCAGGGACAAGGTGCATGCGATCGTGTGCACGGGCGCCAACCTGGAAGAGGACCTGTTCAACCTCGTCGCACACGACTATTACGAGCGCGTTCCCCGGTATCGCCACCTGACGGCCGCGGACGAGAAGGCCCTGCTCGGCCGGCACATGAATCGCGTTACCGACACGTGCATTCCGGAGATGGAAGCCATGCGCCGGATCGAGGCAGCAGTGCTCGAGGAATGGGTCGCGGCGGACCGCGCAGGCGAGCGCTTTTTCCCGCACGAGTTCATGTACAAGGTGCTGCGCGACGGAAAACTGCAGCGAAGCTACCAGATCGATCCGAAGAATTCCTGGCTGGTCGCGGCCTGCGAGAGGAACCTGCCGATCTGGGTTCCCGGCTGGGAGGATGCAACGCTTGGCAACATGTACGCCGGGCACTGCATCAGTGGAGACATCAAGAACGTCCATACCGTCCGGACCGGTATCGAATACATGATGGAGCTGGCGGGCTGGTATACCGCCAACGCCCGGAAAATGCGCAACGGTCACGGTTCGATCGGGTTTTTCCAGATCGGCGGCGGGATCGCCGGAGACTTTCCGATCTGCGTAGTTCCGATGCTCCACCAGGATCTCTGCCGAACAGGCGTCCCGCTCTGGGGCTATTTTTGCCAGATCAGCGATTCGACGACGAGTTACGGAAGCTACTCGGGCGCGGTGCCGAACGAGAAGATAACGTGGGGCAAAATCGCAGTTGATACGCCGAGCTTCATCATCGAAAGTGATGCCACGATCGTGGCCCCGCTGATTTTCGCCTGGGTGCTCGGCCATTGAGCGGCGCTGGCATTGCTGGCTCGATTGGGTAGGTTGCGTGCCATGCCCAACCGCCTCGCCCTCGAAAGCTCACCCTACCTGCGGCAGCATGCCGGCAATCCGGTCGACTGGCACGCCTGGGGCGAGGAGGCCTTCGCGCTAGCCCGTTCGGAACAGAAGCCAATCTTCCTAAGCATAGGGTATTCAACGTGTCATTGGTGCCATGTGATGGCGCATGAATCGTTTGAGAACGGGGAAACGGCTGGCCTGCTGAACGAAAGCTTCATCCCGATCAAGTTGGACCGGGAGGAGCGGCCGGACGTGGATCGGGTCTACATGAGTTTCGTGCAGGCGCTCACCGGCCAGGGCGGCTGGCCGCTCAGCGTGTGGCTGACGCCGGCCTTAAAGCCATTCTACGGGGGCACGTATTTTCCGCCTGAGGATCGGCACGGGCGACCGGGTTTTCCGTCGGTTCTTAGGAGCATTGCGCGGGGATGGCGGGAGGATAGGCAAGAGCTGGAGAATCATGGCGAAACCTTGGTGGCGTCGCTCCGCGTGCAGTTGGGAGCCAAGAAGGCGCCCGAGCCCGGTCTGGCGCTTGCAGAGGCTGCCTCGGCTGCCTTCGAGGCTTGTTTTGAAGCCTTGCATGGGAGTTATGACCCCGCTCGGGGCGGGTTTGGCGGAGCTCCTAAATTTCCGAGGGCAAGCAACTTGGATTTTCTTTTCCGGTGTGCAGCGATCCAGGGCGTCGAGAGCGATGCGGGTCGCGAGGCGGTGGCCATGGCGGCCTCGACCGTGCGGCGGATGGCGCGCGGGGGCATCCACGACCATGTGGGTGGCGGGTTTCATCGGTACTCAGTCGATGAGGACTGGTTCGTGCCGCACTTTGAGAAGATGCTTTACGACCAGGCCCAGATCGCGGTCAATGCCATTGAGGCCTGGCAGGCGACCGGCGATGGACGGTGTATCTGGCTCGCCCGCGACATTCTGGATTATGTGCTTCGGGATCTGGGGCACCCGGGAGGCGGGTTTTACTCTGCCGAGGACGCGGATTCGGCCGTGGGCGCGACAGGAGAGCATGCCGAGGGCGCCTTCTATGTCTGGAGACAGGCGGAAATCGAGGCGATCCTCGGTTCCGATGCAGTCCTTTTTTGTCCACTCTTCGGCGTGCTGCCCGGGGGAAACGTGCCGGTTGCCCGCGACCCCAACGGCGAATTCACCGGACGCAACATCCTGATGCAGAACCGCCTGCTTGCGGATGCGGCAAAGGAGGCCGGGCTCGAGATTGAGGTGGCCAGCGAGATCGTTGCCGGCTGCCTCAGCCGGTTGCGCGCGGCGAGATCCGCCCGACCCCGCCCCGCGCTCGACGACAAGATCATCGCCGCCTGGAACGGCCTGATGATTTCAGCCCTTGCAAGGACGCACCAGGCAATGGGGACAGCCTCCCATGAGGGGACAGCCTATTTGGCCGCGGCGCGGCAAGCGGCGGAATTCATTCAGCGGGAGTTGTTTGACGAAAAACGGGGGGTTCTCTTCCGGTCCTGGCGTGGCGCCAGGGGATCGGTCGAAGGGTTTGCCGAGGATTATGCGATTCTTATTCATGGACTTATAGATTTGTACGAGGCGACGTTTGACGTGCGCTGGCTGCAATGGGCCGAGCAGCTCCAGGCCAAGATGGACGAGCTGTTCTGGGATTCGGAAGGCGGCGGTTACTTCAACTCCGCTGCCGGCGCTTCTGACATTGTGATTCGGATCAAGGATGACTACGATGGCGCGGAACCGGCCCCGAGTTCGGTGGCGGCCATGAACCTCCTGCGCCTGGCCGCCGCCTTGGAGTCGAAGGGGACAGCCTATCGCGAGCGCGCCCTGCGAACGCTGGCCGCCTTTCAGCCCAGATGGAGTGAATATCCCAATGCGATGCCCCGGATGCTCTGTGCGCTCGAACTGGCGCTCGGGCCGCCGCGCCAGGTGGTTTTGGCGGGCAACCCGCAATCCTGCGATTTTCAGGCCATGGCGGCCGTGCTGGCCGAGCGCCTCGGCCCGCGACGAAGCATTCTGGGAGCGGATGGAGGGCCCGGGCAGGCCTGGCTGGCGGCCCGGGCGCCCTGGATCGCCGAAATGCGGCCCCTCAATGGCAGGGCCACCGCATACGTTTGCGAAAATTTCACGTGCCAATCGCCCGCCTCAACGCCTGAGGAACTGCGCCAGAGGCTGTCCCCCCAATGAGGCTGTCCCCTTTGGCCCATCGCCTGTTGACGCTTTGCCAGGATCAGAGACTTTGTAGTTAATTCCATGGCCAGAGTACTCGTGATCGACGACAACGAACCCTTCCTGCAGACGTTGGGGCTATTTCTGGAGGCGTCCGGTCATGCGGCGGTCCTGGCAGGGAACGGGCGGATGGCGCTCAAATTCTTCTCTGAGCAGGTGCCGGATGTTGTCCTGATGGACGTGAATCTCTCGGATATCCCGGGTCTCGAGCTTTGCGCCATGCTGAAGGAGAAGGCGGCCGGGCGGGATGTGCCCGTAATCATGATGACGGGGCGACCCCGGGAGGCTACTGCAGCTGTGGCGGCGGAGGCCGGGGCATGCGAAGTGCTGACAAAGCCCTTCGAACTCGATCTTCTTGAAAGGCTCATTCGCCGGTATATCGCCGCCGGCGGCAAGCATTGACCCCCCTTTGATTCAGGACTCCCGCGCCATGGCCAACAATCCTCCAGAAGACTGGAACAGCCCGCCCAAGCTCGCTCCGGTGTGGAGGGCATTGGTCGAATCCGGTTTCATCGTGTTCCTCTATTACTCAAATCTGCTGATGGGGGAATTCGAGGGCTCGGGTCTCGGGCGGCGAAACGGTCTGTTGTGGGCGCTCAATGACATCTTCACGGCGTCCAATTTCATCATCGCCGTCGCTTCGTCCGTTGTCGGCTACCTTGTCTTTGAGTTTCTCAGGAAGCGGCTTTGAATCCCCCCCGCTAATGCCGCTTGGGGAGCATGATCATCAGGAGGAAGAATAGGCCGACCAGGGCGGCGACCATGACGGCAATCATGATCCACTGGTGGCTCCTCCCAGCCCACGGCTGGGGCGCGCGCAGGCGCTGGTCGCGGTGGGTGATCGTCACCGAGTCCAGGTTGTCGAGTTCGCGCTTCATCTCCGCCGCATTGGCGTATCGCTGTTTCGGATCCCGCTCCAGCGCGTGCAGGATCACCTCCTCAAGGGCCGGATTCATTTCCAACCTGAGTTTCCGCGGCGCGGGCGGGTCACCGGTGACCCGCGCATTCATGATCACGTAGGGGCTTTCGCCTTCGAATGGAGTCGATCCGGTGACCATCTCATAGAGCAGGGCGCCCAGGCTGTAGATGTCGCTGCGGTGGTCGCCGCGCTTGCCCTTCACCTGTTCGGGCGAGATGTAGTCGGGCGTGCCCATGGTCGGAGTCAGTCCGACGAAGGTCAGCCGGCGAGCCGTTTCCACGCGCGCGATCCCAAAATCGAAAAGCCGAAGGCTGCCGTCATTACAAACCATGATGTTCTGCGGCTTCAGGTCGCGGTGGGCGATTCCGTTCGCGTGGAGGTACTCCAGGGCATCGCAGATGCGGCTTGCATAGGAGATCGCCTCCCCCTCTGAAAGCGGCTTCCGCTTGGCGAGGATGTCCGAAAGCGTCTTTCCGTCCAGAAACTCCATCACGAGGTAGGGGCGGCTCTTCGGGCCGTCGACCTTCACCACCTTGAGGATGCAGGGGTGGTTCAAGCGCGCGCCGATTTCCTCCTCGCGGTGAAACCGCTCGAAGCCGGCCACGTCGCTTTCCAGGGCCAGCAGGGGAACCTTGATCGCCACGCTTTCGCCGGTCTTCTTGTCCTTCGCCTTGAAGATCGACGCCATGTTGCTTCGCGCGACAAGGTCGGTCAGCTCAAAGCGCTCGTCGAGCACCATCCCCGCCGACAGGTCCCCTGTCCCCGCCGCCACCGCCTCAGGCTTCGGCTTCGCCTGGCCCATCGTGGTCGAACGGGGCGATTGGGTCTGAGCCTTTTGGGCGACCCGCTCCCAATCCCGCACTTCAATCAATTGCAGGGAAATATTGTCATCGCCTCCCCGCTTTTCCGCGAGCGCCACCAATTCGCGGCAGGCGTCGTACGGATGGTTGCGCGTGATGATCTCGCGCATTTCCTCGTCGAGGACGAAGGCGTGCAGCCCGTCCGTGCAGTGCAAGATGAAATCGCCGTGGTGCAGAAATTGCGTCACGAAAGATGGCTGGCAGAACGGCTCCGCACCGACGCTTCGCGTCAGCTGGCTTCGCTCCGCACTCGCCATTGCCTGCCGCTCCAGGAGCAGGCCGAGCTTCACGGGCAGCGCCGTGGCCACGTGGTCGGTCGTCAGGCGGCTGATCAGCTTCTGCCGGATGAAATAGGCGCGCGTATCCCCGACGTTGGCCACGCACACGGTGCGGTTTCGAAAGATCGAAGCGACGAGCGTCGTCGCCATCAACTGGCCCTTGAACTCCGTCGTGGCCTTCTCGTGCACGCTCGCGCACGCCTTCGCGAACATCTGGCGCAGGAGGTCGTACGGCTTGGTTTCGACCGAAGCCGTCTTGAACTCCTGGAGGGCCTCGTCGACGGCGAGGCGGCTCGCCACCTCCCCGCGCTCATATCCGCCCACGCCGTCGGCCAGCACGGCGACGCTGCCCTGCTGCTCCCGAACGAGCGGGTCATCCGGCTCCCAGAAGTCGAGCCAGTCCTCGTTCACTGGCCGTACGGGGCCGGCCGTGGATATCCGCGCGTAACGCAGTCTCATGAGGAGGGGTTAGCCTGCATCCATCACAAACTCCAATGAATCTTGCCAAATTTCGTCGGCGCAAAGGTCCTCAGGCTTCCTGCGCTGTGCTCTTAGCACAGCTCGGTCGCCTTCGGTCCTTTTCGCCCGACGATCTTGGGCAATCTTCATCGGTTTTGTGATGGATGCAGGCTGGTAAAATAAAGGTGGCTCCGCCTGCACTGCAGGCGGAGCCAGCGAAACCAAGCTGACTGGACGGGGTCAAATCAAACCGCCGGCCTTGCGGTAAGAATGACGGCCTTGCCCGTCGCCTTGCTCTTCTTCATGAAGTAAACCCAGCCGTAGACGCCCCAGACTGCCGCCACGCCGAGGGCGATGTAGGGCTCCTTCACGCTCATTCCGGGCACGGACCAGGGTCCGACCAAATAGAAGAGCATGCAGGCGAGATTCGCCAGAAGCCCGAACACCGGGACGACCAGGTGCTTGAATCCGTTGAACATGTGGTGCTCCCGGAAGGCCACAATGGCCACGATGCAGGTGGTCATGTAGAGCAGGAAGGTCCCGAAGTTGCTGATCAGGGTGATTATCAGCAGGGTGTTCGGCAGTTTCGTGTAGGCATCGGGGCTGAAGATCCCGAAGCTGTACCAGATGTTGTGCTTGTCGAGGGCCGCCAACGGAGTGCTCTGGCCGCCCAGATAGACCGACACGGTCACGATCCCGATGATCGCGGAAATGAAGGCGAGGGTCCAAATGGCGCGGTGCGGCGAGAGCGTCCTGCCGTGGAGCATGCCGAAGTGCGAGGGCACCTCGTCATCGCGACCCATGGCGTAAGTTACACGTGCGCCGGTGTTCAGGCAGGCAAGGGTCGTGCCGATCAGGGCCAGAAAGACCGTGAAGGCCTGCACCAGCATGAATGCCCGCCCTGCGGCGTAGCTGCCGAACATCCAGGTGCCCGTTATGACCATGAGGTCGCCGATGGGAGCTCCCGAGGCGCCGGCATTGGGCAGAGTGTAGCCGCTATTGAGCAGGTAATTTGCCGCGAAGTACTCGAAGAGATAGCAGACTGCGCCCTGGATCACCAGGGACAGCAGCACGGCCTTGGGGATGTCCTTTTTCGGATTCTTGGCCTCCTCGCCCATTGAGGTGACCGATTCGAATCCGACGAGGATCAGAATGGCGACGCAGGCCTGAATGAAGACCAAGTTGAAGCTGTGGGGCCCGATCACCGACTTGGCGGTCGGATGGAAGTTGAACGTGACCGCCCCGGTCGAATCCTTCGACCAGGCCTGATCCACAGCGTAGCTGAGGGTGAACGGCGCCGCCTTGTCCACGGTGGTGGCCTTGCCGTTGGCATCAGCCGGCACCGGGTTGCCGTCCTTGTCGGTCTGGTCGGCCATCTGATAGACGGGCTTCCCCGCCGCGTCCACCGTTGGCTTGTTGTTGGCATCGAGGACCGGCTGGGGCACTCCCTTGTCGTCCTTCACCACGTCCTGGAAGACCTGGTAGTTGACCGCCACGCCGTTGGACAGGTGGAACCCGGTTGAACCCTCGGGATGCCCTGTCCTGTAAAGGATCGCCAGTACCGAGAAAAACACCAGGGCCGAGATCTGGATGATGTTGATCGCCATGTTGACGGCGGTCGTTCCGGTCACTCCACGGAAAGCGATGTAGGAGACGCCGAACGCGAACACTACGCAGAACAGGATCATGAACAGCGGGCTGTTGTAGGTGCTGCTGAACGTATCCGGCCAGAACTGGTTCAGCAGATAACCGCCGAGAATCGCGGTGACGCCCACCATGCAGCCAGGATAGACCCAGTAGTACAAATGGCTCGCCCAGCCGGTGAAGAACTTGGCGACGCGGGCGAATTTATACGCCTTCGTCTTGGATAGAAACGCCTGCTCGGCGTAAAAGTAAGACGATCCGGCGCCCGGGTAGAGCTTCGACAGTTCCGCATAGCTCACCGCGGTGGCCAGGCACAGCAAAAGGGCGCATACAATGCCGAACCACATGGCCGCCCCTGCCGTCGGAGCGCCATACAGGGCCTGTTCCTGGTAGGTCAGCCACAGAAACGCGCCGGGCGCGATCAGGGCCATCGCATTAATGGTCAAACCGGTGAGGCCCAGCGTGGGCTTCATCGTGGGGCTACTGGAGGAGGAGGGTTCTGGCATGGGATTGATCAGTTATTGTTAATGCTGCGAATTCACGGCGCCAAAGAGCCGCTTGCGTGCCAGCCATGGCGCGGCATCAATATTTTTTTATGTTATGATGTAAGTGATTTTAGATTAGTTATTAATAATTGTGCTTTTGTATTTTGAATGGGCTTTGCGGCCAGGGCCTGCGGTTCCCCGATCCCTTTCGAGGCTGCGCCCTGACGGCCCGCCGACCGGCTGGCTTTCGCTTCGAATCGAGTGTAAAGGGATCCAGGCTTTCCGTTGGAGCGTCCGGTTCTCGTTTCGCTCGCTTCCGGGACCTCGAACCAGCACATTCTTGCGACTTTCCGGCACCGGCCGTGTTCTGGACTTGAACGATGCCTCTCCAGTGCAACACCCGACTTCGGGAATGAGCCCCGCCGAGGCAGATTTCACCGCCTTCATGCGAGCCTACCAAGACATGGTCTTTACCACCGCAGTCCGGCTCGTCGCCAACGACGCGCAGGCCGAGGATATTTCGCAGGAGGTGTTCCTGAAGGCGTTCGAGCACTTTGCCGCCCTGCAGGGCAGCCAGACCGCAGGAGGCTGGCTCAAGACCGTCGCCACAAACCTTTCGCTGAATCATCTTCAGCGCTACCGGAAACGCTGGCGTTTCTTCTCCGAACTCCAACGGGATGACGCCGGCGGCGGGGACTCTGAATCCGAGATCGAGTTTGCGGCGCCGGAAACCTTCTTTGACGGGGTGGACGCCGAAGAGAGGCGGGCCCTGGTGGAGCGGGCGCTGGGAACGCTGCCGGACCGCCAGCGAATCCCCCTTGTCCTTTATCACTTCGAGGAGCTCTCCTACGATGAGATCGCCGGGAAGCTCGGGGTGTCGCTTGCGAAGGTGAAGACAGACATCCTTCGGGCGCGCGCGGCCCTCGCAAAGGCCCTGGCCCGCAGCGGAACCTCCCGCGAAATCTTGAACGCCTGATCCCATGAAGCTTTCCCACGAAGAACTCGAAAGGCTTGTCCAGCGATCCGTGGGCGGAATCCCGGACCGGCGGGCGCCCCGATCGCTCGAGGGCCGTGTTTTTGCGGAACTGCAGCGCCGCGCCTCGCTTCCCTGGTGGCGAAAATCATACGCCTACTGGCCGGCCCCCGCCCGCGGCGCATTCTTTGTCGCTTCGGCCGTATTTGCGGCGGTTGTCGTTGCGGTCCTTTTCAATCTCATTCGCGGGACCGGCGTGTCCGGCCTCGCGGGCGCCGTCTCCCAGCGGCTCGGCTGGCTGACCCTGGCCCAGAGCCTGTCAAACGTGGCGTGGCAGACGGGCGCGACAATCCTGCGCTCAATTCCGCCCCTTTGGCTCTTCGGCAGCCTGGGGCTTCTCGCCGCCTGTTATGCGACGGTCATCGGCGTGGGTGCCACGGCCTACCGCGTTTTCGTTCAAAAAGCCCGGTGAATATTTTCAAATGAAATTCCAGACCAGAAATCTTTTCCTTTCGACGGCCATCGCCGTCCTCTTCGCTCTCGTGCTCGCGGGTCTTGCAGCGAAAGCGCAGGCCGTCTCCCCAGTCGCGGCGGCGGAGGCCAATTCCGATTCGACCCTTCGCCGGCTCGACAAGCCCGAACCTGCGGATGCCACGGTGTCGGTTCAAAAGGACGACGCGAATGACGACACCGCGCCGGAGGCGAAACCCGCCCGCCACCGGCACGACGCAGGTCACGACAACGACCGGGTGACCATTGCAGCGGATAACACTGTTGCCGCGAACGAGACGGTCACGGGCGACGCGGTCGCTGTGATGGGAGACCTCAAGGTCGATGGAAACGTGACGGGGGACGCTGTCGCCGTCTGCGGAGACAACACGATAAACGGTCCGGTCGATGGCGACGTCGTGGCCGTTCTGGGAGACCTCAAGCTCGGACCGAAGGCCAGGGTCGGCGGCGACGCCGTTTGCGTCTCGGGGACGGTGGAGCGCGATCCGCGCGCCGTGGTCGAGGGCAAGATCGTAAACCCCTCCATAGGGAGCCGCATGCACGGGCTTGCGCCCCTGCACGCAATCATCGGGCACGGGTTTCGTTCCCCGTGGATGTGGATCTTCAATCTTGGGATAATCGCCCTCTATGCCCTGGTTGCGCTGCTGTTCCCCCGGCCCATGCGAACCGTGGGCGACAAGCTCGTCGAGCAGCCGGGAATGTCCCTCCTGGCGGCCTTCCTCGCCGTGCTCGCGCTGCCAGTTGTCTTCCTGATCCTTTGCGTGACGGTCATCGGCATTCCGCTGGCCATCCTGCTTATTCCGGCGTTCATCGGCCTGATGATGTTCGGCAAGGCGTCGTTCTACGCCCTGATCGGGCGGAAGATCACGCAGGACCGCCTGCATCTTTCGATCGCCGTCGTGGTGGGCGCCCTGGTCTGTCTGGTTTTCTTCATCATCCCCTACATCGGCTTGATGCTGACCGTGACAATTTCGCTCATCATGGCCGGATGCGGAATTACCGCGCTCTTTGGATCCCGAAAGACGCGCGCCGCGCCTGGGGGCCCGGCGGCACCTGCCGCCGCTGCACCACGGCCGCAACCCCTGAATGGTCCCGGCCCCGCAGTGTCCGCATTCGCGGCGCCGATTGCGTCCTCGCCCGCAGACCCATTGCCGCCCGCGCAGAGCCCTGGGGTCGTACCGCCTGCGCCAAGCCCGTCAAGTCCACTGCTATCGCAGGCCGAGCCCGCCCCGGTCGTTCCGCCGCCGCTTGCCGCCCCGCATTTGCCGTCGGCGAGCGCGAGCATGCCGAGGGCGGGATTCTGGATACGCACCGCGGCGCTCCTGATCGACGTTATCATCATTGGCGTGGCTTCATGCTTCCTGCCCCATGCGTGTCCCTTCATAATGGTAATCCTGGCCGCCTACGGGGCCTGCCTCTGGAAGTACCGCGGATCGACGGTCGGCGGAATCATCTTCGGCCTGAGGGTGGTCCGCATGGACGACCGCCCGATCGATTGGCCGACCTCGATTGTGCGCGCTCTCGGCTGCTTCCTTTCGCTGGTTGCGCTGGGGCTCGGATTCATCTGGGTCGCGTTCGACTCAGAACGCCAGTCCTGGCACGACAAGATCGCCGGCACGACGGTGGTGCGACCGCCGAAGGGCGTTTCTCTTGTCTGAATCCCGCGGCCGGCGCTCCCCGGAATCCGCCGGGCTTTGATTTCGATATTTCCGCTTCCCACCCAGGGGCGAATCTCCTTACCTCTTCGCGCATGACCAAACTCGTCGGCATAATCATGGGGAGCGTCTCGGATTGGGATACGATGAAGCACGCCGCCGAGACGCTCGATGGCCTCGGCATCCCCTACGAGAAACGCGTGATCAGCGCCCATCGCACGCCGCGCCTCATGTACGAATGGGGTGAGTCGGCCGCTTCGCGCGGCCTAAAGGTCATTATTGCCGGTGCAGGCGGAGCCGCGCACCTGGCCGGCGTCGCCGCCGCCCTTACCCCGCTGCCGGTCCTCGGCGTCCCGATGGAGTCGGCCTCCCTGAAGGGGCTCGATTCGCTGCTTTCGATGGTCCAAATGCCGGGCGGAATCCCCGTTGCGACTTTCGCGATCGGAAAACCCGGGGCAATCAATGCAGCCCTGTTCGCCGCGGCGATCCTGGCCCACGGAGACGAGCGGGTGCGTGTGGCTCTGAATGACTATCGTGCTGCTCAGGCGAAAAAGGTGACCGAGGCGAAGCTGCCTTAGCGGGCTTTGGTGAACGCTATGCGGTAGGAGGACCGCCTCCTGCCCCCGACCTAACCTGACTTTCGCAACTGGAGGGGGTCCGGTTCCATAAGTGCCTGATTGGTAATGACCGAGTATTGTAGGTCTGCCCTACACGGCGAGGTCCCGTTTTGCAGTGATTCGAGGGGGCGACTGA